>Ga0181555_1000205_pt1 | contig 58349 bp, 74 predicted proteins | sample 011ome_15_FD_145601 | JGI IMG/M metagenome (GOLD analysis project Ga0181555, IMG submission 145601) | Coastal salt marsh microbial communities from the Groves Creek Marsh, Skidaway Island, Georgia - 011504AT metaG (spades assembly) | ecosystem: Environmental > Aquatic > Marine > Intertidal zone...
TTCATCGTGTTGGGTTTCATTAAAACAAAAATGATGATACCAATCTCCATTTTTATTCCAGTCTAGATGTCTAATAGTATATTTTCTAACTGCTGTTGTATGTTCAAATAAATCTTGTTCTGTAAGTCCACACTCTTGTATAAAGTCATAAAGACTTGGAAGTGTGCTTTCACCCACTCCTATAATAGGTATATCTTCGCTGGCAACCACAGTAATATTCCAATCTGTCTTTTTAGACAAATATGCTGCTGTCATCCAACCTGCTGTTCCGCCACCTACTATTGTTACTTTCATAATGCTATAATATCTTGTATGCGTGTTTCATCTACTCTTGTTATAAAGTGTGCTCTGGTTGTTTCGCCAAAGTTTTCTGTGCCGTGAAATGCACTTGTGTTTAATATATAAATTTTTCCTACACGCATATTAAATTTAAGTTCTCTATGTTCACCAAATGTAAACACTGCTTGTTCATTTGTTGCAAGTGGTATGTGTAATTTTTTAGCATTGCTATCTTTATGTGTTTTGATAGTTGCAGTCGGTCCGTGTTCTGTAATGATACACTGTTTGAAACTATCTTCTCCTAACATATCTAACAATGTGTTCATATAACCAAATCTAAACTTTGGTAGTACATTACACTTCTCATAGAATTCAGGATCAAGTGTTTCAGGAAACATATCAACATTTGCTTGACTAGGAGGTGGTAAAGGTTCATAACGTACTGTAGGCCAAGCAAGTGTATATCCACCTATTGGCCCGCAGTAATAACCGCAGTATCCTAATTCCATATATTGTTTACTAACTTCAATAGTAAGTCTATCTGGAAAGTCTTGGAAGTTGAAATACTGATAACTGTGTTTGCTCTTGATGTCAAAGTAATACATCTGTAATGCATCAACATCAAGATCAACATTAAGTTCTAATGCACCCCAACTGTCATCGTTGTATAACAAGTCCATTGTTATATCTTTAGGATTGTAATTTTGAATTACTCTCATTTACGTAACCTTTTGATCAAAAGAGGTAGGTATACACCTACGGCTACAGTTCCCCAAAAGATTGCTAAAACAGTTGCGTAAAGTTTCCAATTAGAAAAGTCAATTAGTATTCCTAAACTTACTCCGCCTATCCAAACGTAATCTAATGTTGCGTGAAACTTTTTCCATTTATCACCATATGTCGAAATCAATTGATCTCGCTTGTTAGCAAACCAAGGGTGTACGTGTCTCATAATCACAAACCCTTCATTTAGTACCATTACAGTGAATCCTATCCAAAATATCATATTGTACCTTCTTTATCTAACACTTGTTGTTCTTTGTCAACGGGTATTTTAAAGTATAAATGCACTCTATCTGTTTCACCCTCGTTGTGTGTACCGTGTTTGATATTTGTATTTACAAGAACCATACTTCCGTCTGCTGGTAATACGAATCTACGCATAGGTTGAAATTGGAAGTATGCTTTGTTGTTTGTTAGAATTGGAATATGTACTTTGAGGTAATTGTCACTATCACTGTGAAAATTTATAAATGTGCCTGGCGGGTGTACAACTACACTAAATTGATGTGCAAAAGGAAATGCTTCTTGTAGTCTTTTAGCAATACCGAACATCATTTCAGTATCTCTATACGGATGCATTTTGCGTTCTTCTGTTACATTATAGGGCGGACAAGGTACTGACAAATCTTCTAAGTTGCTTTGCAATGCCCAGCCATAGGCATTATCAAGTACGTGTCCTCCTACACCTTCACTTACATTATCCTGATATCGCCAACACAAGTGTTCGTACTCAGTTTCTAACTGGCAGTAAAAATTTTGCAGTTCACTGAGATCTACAGTTGTATTAAGTTTTTTTGTTTCTCTTATCATCTAAATTTCTTTACAGTTTCCACAAAGTGTCTTACATTTTCTACAGGAGTTTCTTTGTTTACTCCGTGTGCTAGGTTCACTACATATGATTTGTCTTTCATTTTTTGCAACATTGGTGTGATGTCACTATCATCTAGCAATACATCTATAGGTATACCACCTTGTAAAACTACGTCAGTAATAACATCTTCAACAGGTATGTCGTCACTTAAATTTACACAATCAGGCTTAACCAATGCAGCAAATTCATTAATGCATTTACCTATTAATCTTGGAAAAGCAACAATACCAACTTCTGGATGAAGATCTCTAATTGCATCTACTATACGTGTTGTTGGTGAGTAACATAAGTTGTCTAATTCTTCTACTGATAAATCTCCTGCCCAACTGTCAAATATTTGTACAGTATCACAACCTGCTTCTATTTGTTTTACTAAATGTTCTATGATATAAGGCACTAGTTTGTCAACAACTTCTTGGTCTTTTGTTTTTGTCATATACTTGCAAAGTGTGTAAGGAGCACCTGCAAATCCAATTAGACTTTTGTTACTATCTAGTTCTTGTCTAGTTTGTTTAATTGCATCATATACAGGTTGACATCTTTCTACAAATGTTGTCATATCTGTGTTTAACATATCTTTATTGAATGTTCCTAGTACTGGTGCAGGAGTATAATCTAGTTCTTGTCCTATAGCATAGGGAATAATAAGTATGTCAGAAAAGATAATAGCAGCGTCCATATCAAATTCTTTAATAGGCTGCATTGTAATTTCTTTTGCTTTACTTGGTGTAAGAGCCATATCTAAGAATCCATTACTGTTGTTTTTAATATGCATATACTCTGGCATATACCTTCCGGCTTGGCGCATTAACCAAACAGGATATAAGTTTTTCTCTTTGTCTTTTATAGTTCGCTGTAATATAGTTTTCATTATTTCCTCTGTTTGAAGTGGTCTACCACTCCTTTTACTTTTGCAAGTTTTTGCTCGCCGTAGTTTTCTGACCAAAACTTATAACCAATGTTTGATATGTATTGATTGTTCAACCAAAAGTCTAATGTATTAAACAATTGATTTTTGTCTAATCCCTCTGTATTCCACTCTACTTCTTTAGTTTCTGTGATATTTAAATGTAAAAGATTTGTTTTTACACCTTGCTTTTTTTCTAGTTGTATCCATTTGCATCTTTCTTTTAGTTCGTGTTTCACTTCAGGATAGTTAGGATGGTTATCATACTTCTGTGGTGCACCAAACATATCGCCTGCAATACTTCCTAAGCATATTATTGTAGGAACGTGTCCATATACATCATTCAAAAACTTTACTTGATAGTCTTTTACACAAGCACTGTTTACAAATATATCAGCAGTCCTTGCTACTTCTACTGCTTTGTCGTAGTCAGTATCAAAATCATATCCTGTTGTTCTACTAATTTGAACAAGATCAAACTGTGAAAAGTATTCGTGCAGCCAGGCATTCATTTTATGTATACCTGGTTTAATACCAGACTTCTTACTACCTGTAATTACTACTTTCATATATTAAGTTCCTTTATATCGTCTGTCCATACTTTACCATAAAGATGTATTCTATATCCGTCGCCTTTGTTTGCAACACTATGAGGCACTGTGGTATTTACAATATAGGCCCAACCTGCTTCCATATGATATTCTTCTCCGCCTATTACCCAATTACTTTGTGCGTTTGTATATATAGGAATATGCACACGTATTTTATCTGGGCTATCTTGATGTGTAATAAGTTCAGTACCCGGACTGTGCATTGTTACCAACCACTTTTTACTACGCACTGGCAAATTCTTTACAATATCTAAACCATATCCTGAAAAACATTTGCGTGGATTAAGTTCGTCATTATCGTTGTCTCTATATTCAGGTTTGGCATTTCCTTGTTCAAATGGTTTAGGCCCTGGACTATCATCATTCCAACATAATGTATAATATGCTGTGTCATATTTCAACTTGTGTCCAGTCTTACCTGTAGGATCAATAATAGGAGTTTGCCATACGTGTTCATTTTCTCCTACAACAAATTTCCAATCCCCGTATTCGGTTTCAAGTGTTGTAAACCATTCTCTCAGTTTTTCTATGTCTACAGGAAACCATTTCTTTATTTTCCAGCCTAGATTGGCTTCGTCATATTTTCTAATATATCGCTTTTTACCTTCAATTGCTTTGCCTTTTACAGCCAGAACATTGTCTAACAATTGTCTTACGTGTCTGTTGCCGCCCTGTGTAGGTATGTTATTGCGGAAACTATCGATAAAATCTTTTATTGCAATACTTCGTGATTCTCCGTGTGTGCAGTAAATCCTTATACTACTATTATCTGGAACACTATCTATAAAGTTAAAACATTCTTCAGCCTGTGCTGTTGTCATTGCCCTTGCATATGCTCTACCAACTACAAAATCATCATCGTTATCAGCAACGGACTTGTATTGATCTTCAGCAACATCATCAAATCCTAAATGTAGAACATTATTATGTTTCTTTAAAAATCTATTGTTCTTTTCCCAGTGGTTATCAATACAAATAAAATATTCACCTGTATCTTCAACAGTTGCATCATTGATATTAAGTTGTTCACAAAATTTATCGAACTCTTCTTTATTATAATTTTTAACTTTCATTATACTTTGGATGCGTTAATTGCACTCCATCCCTTACTCTTGAATTCATATCCACAGCAATATAATCGTGTCCGTATAACACAAGATCATCTGGGATTTGTTCTTCAAACTGTTTCCATTTTATTTCTAATACTTCAGGTTCTACGTTCCAATGCAGCATTTCACTTGACCAAATGTTTGTTGTCCACATTACTCTAGTGCCGTGGTATTTGTTTATTTCGTCAAATAACTTTTTACTTTCATTTACAATATCACATACATAAAACTCGTGCCTTAAGTTTCTATAGCGTTCCCACAATCGTTGAAATGCTAAACTACCTCCGTGTTCTGCAACTTCTTGATCCCAGAATTGTTTATAGTTTCCTCTGTATGTAGAACTGAAGTTGTAATCTAAGTCGTGTTCTAATAACCATTTGTCTAAGTCATACCCGTCCCAAGTTTCTATAAGATGTTTTTTATAGTTAAGACTTGATTCGCACCAATCGAAGTAATGCACAGTTGTACTATTACTAAATCCGTTTGCGTTGAGAATTGCTAAAGGCTTAAATCCAGCAGCAGCAGTAAACAGATGATCAATAGTTTTGCCTCCTGTTCTTACTCCTTCAGCAGATAGAGTTTCCGTGTTAAAAACATAGACTCTGTCTTTTTCGATGTACTCTTGGTATTGGAGTTTTCGCAACCAGGCTTTCTGAGACTGGTTAGATAACTGATCAATTTTTTCAACATCTTTTTCATACCATACTTCCTCTAATTTTTTAGTTTCTATATAAGGATACAAATACACTTTACAATCACGCATATCATTATCTAAATTCTCAATAACAATATCATTACGTAATGCAATATCAATCCAGTTGCTACCATCGCTGGTAACAGGATATTCAGTTGTACCACCTGCTCTACGTATCCACGCAGGTGTATAATTACTGTTCATAGTGTTTGCGCTCATTTCGTAATTCTGTAATATAGGTTTACGATCTTGGAACACTCCCATTTCGTCAAATACAGGTTTACCAAGTTCTATCCACTTTGCAACATTAACAAATAGATACTGTCTATGTAATCCTGGATAAGCACCTTTAGTAAGATAGTGCTGTTTCTTTTTATCCATTATATGTCCTACAACAAAAAAGTTAGGATTCTTTTCTGCGTATGTTAAACTTTGTGTAACTAGACTTGGACCTCTATATAGCAATAAACCTTGTGCAGCAACCATACAGTATTTTTTGTTTTCTTTTGCAGCACGTTCTAGTATTTCTTGTACAGTTGTATATGATCCTACATACTTGCTTAGGCCCATCTTTACCATTCTGTTAATATAAAAGTAAGTCATATCAAACGAACGTTTACTTACTATTTCACTATCTATATCTCTACGTGTATCTAGTATACCTATAGCAATATCATTAGAAACTTTTATTTGTTCCCAATATCTATCAACAGTTATGCTATTCCAGTCTTTCATTTAACCTCTATTAGTATAATAACTTTGTCTAAGCACATAGAAAAAATCTCTAATACGTCTGCCTAGTTCATAATGAATAATCATATGTATACGTGGCTTGTTACTTCTATTCCATACACTATGTACATTGCTTATGTCCATTAAAAATGCACTGCCATTATCATCAAACGGTACACGCCCTTGGTCCTTCATTACAAACTCACAATGATCAGGATTGTTTAAACTTATATTACAAACGCTTAAACGTTTTTCATCGTCTGCTCTATCTTGGTGTGGCAGTATATATCCGCCTGGCTCTAGTAACATAAATCTCACACGATTCAAATACTCTGCTGGCCATACGTCTGTCAAAAACTTCTTAGTAATAGGACATTCCATTGCTACCCAAGTCCAATCTAATTCTTTTATAGTTTTTTGTCTGTCACCATAACTGTTAAGTGTTTGTGTATCCTCATTTAATCCGTGCAATGTTAAACTGCGCCAACCTTTTCCATACTCATCTCTATGCACGTGAAACTTATCTGATAATGCTTCGGCTTCTGCATACATTTCTTTCCAAGGCTGATTGTCTAAAGCACTTAATTTAAAAAATGGCCAGCCGCTTTCCATCACTATCCATTTAGGATCGAACTGTTCAGGATATTCAAACTTATATTCGTTGTTATGCTCTTGCCAATACTTTAGTAACTGTTCCATTTCATTCCTGCTATTTTTACAACAGTTTCATTAATAGGCTTACTTTGCAAATGAGCTCTGTTGTTTTTACTGTTATTTACTGTACCGTGCGGTACTGCTGCATTTATAATATATGCCTTTCCAGGTAACAAGTTATACTCTCTTTCCAGGTCTTGTCCGTATAAAAATTTTGCCTCATTGTCTGTATCAATGGGTATATGCAGTCTTTGTACATTTGGGCCATCAACGTGTTTGCCAAGCACAGCAGTTGGCTGATGTTTGCGTATACTGAGATCTTTTAGTATTTGTTCTCCTAGTGAACTTTTCATAAATTTAACATATCCAAAATCAAACTTTTGTTGTATGCTTTTCCCTTCACCTAACCAACATTCAGGATATAGTTCTTTACGGCCTGCCCAACTAGGTACTCCTGGTATTTCTTTTTCACAATACCAACTTACTTCCATTACAAGAATTTCTGCTAGTTCTGTGTTTTTAATATAATCTACAATATGATATCCTTGATCATATACACCTCTACCTGCTTGGCCAATATCTCCGTCAAATGCATTATCGATGTTTTCTAAATGGTATTTGTCTTTTAGGTATTCTGACTTGCGCCAACTAAAATACAAATGATCATATTCGCTATCTACAATATTATACCAATCTTGTAATTGTTCGATATCAATTTTCCAAGGGAGTTCGATTATATCCCACTCTGTGCTATCTATAAATCTACTAGTGATTTCTGCAGGATTATAATCGACAATATATCTATCCATTGATATATTCCTCCCAAGGACGCATCTCAGGAAAATATTCTAGTAAGTGTAAGTTACGTCTTACTTTCATTGTGTCTATCCATTCTGCTGCTGCAATTCTATCTGCTTCAGTGTGCTTACCAAAACTGTCGCCTATAGATTGCATAAAGTCTGCATAGTCTTTCCATTCAGGTGCGTGTTCTGTAATCCAAGATACTATGTCAGAAATATAATTGTTATATTTACTGGTAAGCATCCACGGACTTAGATGTTTAGGATATGATACATTACTACGTATCAAATCTAATTTTACATCGTATTGTTTAGATAAACTATGTAACCATTTTAATAAATCTAAACAACTTGTTATACTTAAAACATTATGAGTCGTACTAAATCTAATACGCATATCTTTGTCAGCACTAAATTCTATAATGCGTTCTATGTTAGCAGCAAATCTATCCCAAACTAAATTTGTTCTTACAAATTCTGCTCTGCGACCAAAACTTTCCATACTGATATCCATTTGCACAGTAACATAAGGTTCTATTTCTTCTATCTTACGTAACCACTTATCTAGATATGCTTTTGGTGTGTTACCGTTACTGATAACAATTAGCACAGGCTTAATTTTAAATTTATTTTGTTGTGCTTTTAGCATAGGTATTAATCTATCTATAAACTCATATGTTTCATTTTGTATCAAAGGTTCGCCGCCAAGCACATAATACTGTAATATGTAAGGTACAGCATCTTGTTCTAACCATTCATAGAACACTTCTTTCAAACCTTCTGGTGCTACTTTCTTTTCACTTGGCTTTACATCAAATTTACGATTCTCTATCTCCCATTGACTGCTGAACGTTTCATTACAATACACACATTTCAAATCACAAGTATTATTAAAATAAACTTCTAATTGACTAGGCATTGCTTTTAATTCATCAATTGGTTCGTCAAATCTCTTTCTATGAAAGTCATAATATGCTTTAGGTAATCGAGGACTTCGTATTCCTCTTTCTTCATTACGCCAACAAGCACTACAGTCGGAGTGTTTTATATTTGCAAGTTTTTCTTTCCTACGTTCTACTTCGTAAGGATGGTTTACAAATACGTCTTTACCATACTCATCTAGTTCTTGTTGCGAAATATGCCTATGTGGAACATTGTGACAATTCTTTACAATGCCTTCTTTGAGATGGATATAAAAGTGTATCCACTTCATAGCACACATAGCACTGCCATCTAGAGTTTTATCTAAATTGGCAGCCTTTACAGCATCGACGAATTTAATCGGTTCTTGATTCATTATAGTAGCACTTTTCTAGTATAAGTATACTTATGCCATACATAAAGTTGAATGATTTAGAAGCGATTGTGATAGATTTTACTAGTCACTGTAATTCTATGTGCGGAAATTGCAGCAGAAACATTGATGGTGTAACAGTAAATCCAAGAATGCCATTAGAGCATATGAGTTTAGAAACTTGGAAAAACCTGTTTACTCCGCAAGTTGCAAACCAAATCAAAGAAGTTATATTTAATGGCAGTTATGGCGACCCTATATTCAACCCTAACCTAATACCTGCACTAGAATACATTTTGGAAATTTCAGATACGCCTCCGGTGATTACTATACACACAAACGGCGGCTTAGGCACACAATGGAAAGAACTAGCACAAGTAATGCAAAAGTTTCCAGAGCCGAGTCACGTAACCTTTTCTATTGACGGACTAGAAGATACAAACCATCTTTATAGACGAGGAGTTTTATGGGATAAAATTATGGCCAATGCACAAACGTACATAGGTGCAGGAGGTTTGGCTAGATGGCGTATGCTTGTGTTTGAACATAACGCACATCAAATAGAAGAATGTGAAGAACTTGCATTTGCAATGGGATTTAAAAAGTTTGATATTAATGGCGGACACACATTCAGTGCGATTAATAGTCTTGCTGATAAAGCAATTGAAAAATTTAAAGCAAATAAAAAAGACAAAGCACGTGAAATAAAATATGATTCAAAATATCTTGATAATGTAGAACGTATTAAATCAATCCAAGATTTCAGCACAAGTGTTATTAAATGTAAATGGCAGGTGAAACGTAAAGTGCAAATTAGTCATACAGGAGAAGTATTTCCTTGCTGTTATTTCCTTAGTGACAGATGGCCACGTAATCCTGAAAGTCCATATGCTAAAGATGTTGCAAGTATTGATTGGTTAAATGTAGATGATTACAGTTTAGAAGAAATACTTAATAGTGAATGGTTCTCAACTTACTTGCCTGAAAGTTGGAAGAATGAAAACAGATATGATATATGTTCTAAAGTGTGTGGTACGTAGGATTGTGTTTTTCTAATAGAAAGCCAACTTGACACATACATTTCTTCTGTTTGCAAGTTACTGGTTTTACAACAGGATGAAACTTATTAGGTAGATCTATATCGTATAAATTGTAAGTTCCTGATTTAAATCCTAATAAATTATTGCCACATACACTTCCTATACTTCCGTCGAAGTTTATAAAAATTGTATCTACTCCTAAGTTGCAGGTCCATCCTTCAAACTTATTTAGATTATTAATTAGGATATAATTTTTGCTTACATCTTGTTTGCTTCCATCTTCTAATGTTAACTGTACTGGCGGTTTCTTTCTTTTAGGTTTAAATATTTCGTCTTGTTTAGGATCACGTTTTCTTTGATCTAATAGATACTGTGATTGATCATAATTTGTATCTTGTGTAACATCTCCTAACTTGATAGGTTTTACATTTACAGGAAAACTTGTCTTACTATCTAATAAACTATCTACAATGTTAACACATTTTTGCCAATCTTTTGTGTCCATAAGTACATCACAAATAACATTGTTATGTTCTTGCCAAAGCATATCTGCTAGTTCTTTTACGTGTTCTACGTCAATACGTTGATGATGACAACTAATGTAAATTGTATCAAATTCACCACCGTGCTTTTTCCACCAATTAATGCTGCGACTACCGTTTGTACTTAAATGGAAAGTACAACCTAATTGTCTAAAGTACTTTGTAAACTTTCCTAACTCCGGCCACAGTGTAGGCTCACCTCCTATTAGGTCAATATTAAAGCGTGTCTTACCTGATTTCTTATAACAATCTATTATGTGTTCTAAGTTATTTTTGGCTAGTTCAAAATTTGGCCAGCGATATGTACCTTCATTACTGCCTGGGAAGCAGTACCAACAGGCATAATTACAAGTATTACCCATTTGATAGTTAATATTGACTAATTCGCTTGGATGATGATCTGTTAATTTAGTAAGTTGCATACGGAGTATTTAGTGAGTACACAAAACCAGTACAGTATATATTGGAACAAACCTGGCCTAACTGTCACATACTCTAACGGAAAAGATTTACTACCATTGACGTATGTGTTGTACGATCATCCGCCTGCTTGTAAATTTTTACAATTGTTAAAAGAAAATATAACAAAGCCATTAGTGCAAGAAACAAGTTTTGTTTTAGATAACAAAGACGAAGAAAAATTATTAGAACAAATGGCAGAACTTATAGATAAGTTAGGTTTGGATAAATCACTTACACTTAATGAACTACACGAATTAGTAGAACAAGCAGATCCAAATGATGATTATGATAAACTTAATAGGCTAATACACGTTTATGAACAGTTTCTAAGTAACAGAGATGTACCTCGCATAAACAGTTTTTTTAGATTTGAAGGTGCAACCACTACTGATCTTAGTAACGAAGATTATCTGTTTTTTAAAATGGACAGAGGGTACGGTGACTTATGTATGGGATATAACACTCTTGGTAAGCATTGGTTAGAGATCGCAGGACGTAATGAAGCAGATAAAATAGATAGTGTCGTACCGCAGAAGCACATAAATTGTGAAGGTTATATGTTATACAGGCCTGCATACGAAACACCATATACTGTCACTAAACATTTTGTTGAATGGTATAAGCAACATACCTATAAACCAATTACGCTTGATATGGCACTAGGTTATATTGTTGTAGGTAAACTTGTTATGCCTTTAGAATGGAACAATGTACACAATCAAGCACGTGACGAATGGACTTACTTTTTAAGCGAATACAAAAATATTGTAGATGTTAAAATTACTCCTATTAAAGAAAACACTGATGAACTAATTCAGCAGGCAAAAATGTTATGAGATGTAGTTTATTAGAAAGTCACAGTTACATTGCTGCAAACGGTCAATACCGTATGTGTTGTACTAGTAACGAACCAGACAATATTGAAAATGTACATACACACACTCCTCAACAATGGTTAAACAGTGCTACAGTTACAAAAGCAAAAGAACAATTAGCACGTGATGAATGGCCTGATGCTTGTGAAGGTTGTAAGTTACACGAAGAAAAAGGTTTGAAAAGTCGAAGGCAACTTAAAGAACATTATGGCCCTGGACTTACACATTTAGATTTGAGATTTGGAAATAGTTGTAACCTACAGTGTATAAGTTGTCATAGTGGTGCAAGTAGCAGCATTGCAGAAGAAGCAGTTTCAATGCAACGCAAAGGCATTATACCTGTTCATCAAATACTTGACATACCTAACTACAATTGGTATGACGAAAGATATCTACATTACTTTGAAAATTTACCTTTGAAAGAAGTTTATCTGACAGGCGGCGAACCTATGATGGTAAAACACTTACCGCAGTTTTTAGAAAGACTAGACAGTAGTGTAACAGTACGTTTTAATACGAATGCGACACTTTACAATCCTAAAGTACACGAGTTGCTTAAACGCTTCGATCGTGTTATAATGAGTTTAAGTTTAGATGCAGTAGATAGAAAAATAGAATACATTAGGTATGGTAGCAATTGGGAAACTATAAGCCGCAATGTAGATATATACAAAGATCTTTACAAGTGTGATGTTGCACCTTGTACTAGTGTGCTTAATGCATTGTATCAAGATGAAATAAAAGAATGGGCAGATAAAATGAATATGAAAGTATGGGATAATTTACTTGTATATCCTGATTGGCTGCACGTTAAAAATGCACCTGATAGTCTAAAGTCACAGTTTAAATATATAGACGAATGGAAAATAGGTGAAGCAGATCCTACAGCACAGGCAAAGTTTGTAGAATATATTACTAAACTTGATACATTTAGAAATGTGCATATAAAAGATTACTTGCCAGAGGTAGCAAAAGCATATGGACTTGATTAAGCAAAACACAGAAAAGAAACGTGCTGTATATCTCAAAGATAGTGACACCATTAGAAAGTTTTGGTATGATAAAGATTCAGTATGGATGCAACAACACGCTGAAATACTAAACAAGGTGCAACCTGGTTATGTTAAATTTGTTGGAGAAAATTATATAGATTTCACAAGATACCTAGGACACCCTGCAAGTAAATTAAAACATACACCAGAGTTTTGTGATGAGGTGTGTAAGTTTTGTGTTAACCAAATTAATAGCACACTTCCATATGCACACGGAGATTGGGTGTTAAGTAATATTATAGTTGACGGAGATGTTATGCATATGGTAGATTGGGACAACGTAGGCATTTACGATAAAGAAACTATACATACAAAATTAAAAGCAGACCTACAATCAGCATTTGGAGAATTATTTGACCCCTCAAGCATTTAGTTACGCTACCATTGGAAACAACGGTATGATTTATGTTCCACCATATGGACTTACAGAATCTATTGACTATATGCTAAAGATGGATCCTAACACGTATGCCATAACTAAAATACCATTGCAAGTAGATAGCAGCACAGAAAAATGGCAGAAAGGTATAGTCTACAGAAATAAAATTTATTTTTTACCTTACAATGAAAGCAGTATTCTTATTGTTGATACTAATAATGATAATGTAGAATATGTTAAATTACAAATACCAGGTAAAGGAAAATATGTGCAAGGACACATATACGGTGATCGCATAATTGCCATTCCATATGGTGAACACGAACACTACAATTTAGTTTTAGACTTTAACATAATTGATCATACTTACAAATTATTGCAATTAGATATTCCTGTACAAGACACAAAGATGTGGCATACAACACAAATGATAGATGGTATCATATATGGAATGCCGCGAGGTGAAAAACACGATGTATTCTTTCCTTACAGACTAGAATATGATTGTATGCATAACAATTATAATCTTATTGACATAAGTGATGTATGGGCTGATTATGATAAAGACAGGACTGCAAATAAAAAATTTACAACACTTGCAAAAGTAGGTAACAAACTTTTTGCGCCGCCTTACAGCGAAAGTAAATTCTTTGACTTTCTTGCAATGAAAACAGAAAAAGGTTGGCAATATAATAAAACAGGACAGCAGACAACTAGTAGGAAATATTATGCTCATACTGTTGCACGTAATGGCAAAATATTTTTTCCGCCTGCTGGACACGATGAAGATTGGAGCGAAATGCTTATTGTAGATAGTTTTACTAATACGTGGAGAACTATGGATCTTGGCATAGGTAAAGAAAGCAAAAAATATTTTGCAGGTATTGAAAACAATCACGGTAAAATATATTACATTCCAAGAGGAGGCTGTGTGTGCGAACCAGAAGATACTTGGAAAAGTCAAGGCGACCTTGCAGAGGTTTTAGTTGTCGATACAGATACAACTGAATTTTACACTGTAGATGTAAGTGAATATTTCAAAGATAGTACTACTATAGAAAAATATAACAATTGTGTTATTAAGGATGATATTATATTTGCTTTTCCATATGGAGAAAGTGATAGTTTCCAAACTGTGTTAGTATTTGATACTATCAAAGAACAAGTAATTAAAACGGTAGACCTAAATGGCATATAAAGAGTTTCAAGATCACTACAAAGAAACTAAGATTAAGCATCTGTTACTTGCTGAATACCAAGGCAAGTTACTAAGTCCTCCATTTGCTACGGACTTGTGTAAAAGTTACAGCGATGTATGGTTAGATGGAAAGTATATGAATTTAGATTTGCCACCTAGCACAAGTAAAACAAATGCTGTGGCAGTGCTAGGAGACAGTGCTTGGTTCATACCCTATGGTATATACGATGATCTAAATATTGTTACTGAAATAAAACCAGGAGCAATTATAAAGCATAAATTACCATTTACAGGTAAAGGACAATTCTATAGTGTAGCAATAAATTACGAATGGAATTCTGCTTTTAGTTTTCCTTTAGGCTACGAAGGAACAAATAATGCTATCTATATTAACAACGGTAAACTGTCAATACACCCTTTACCACATAAAGGCAAAAAATTACATATGGGTACAGTGTTTTGTAATGGGCGTTATTGGAGTATGCCAAGAGGCGATCAACCAGGATATACAAGTTTACTAAGTTTTGACGGAACAAAATTTACAAGTTACGAACTAGAAGTTGATCCTAACATTACTAGAAAGTATAGTGATATTATTGTAAAAGGTAATACTTTATACAGTTTGCCATTTGGCGAAACTAAAGGTCTAAACACAATTGTTGAATTTGATACAGATACAAACAAAGCAACTTACCACGAAATAAAAGGTGTAGACTTTGCTAAAAAATATAACGGCGGTGTACTTGTAGGGGACAATATTGTAGCATTACCCTATGGCACAGAACACGGAGAAAGCAACTGGGGACTTGTATTCAATACAGTTACAAAACAAAGTAAACAATTTGATATAGGTATAACGCACGGTGGAAAGTATAGATATAGATGTGGTATAGAGTACAAAGGGTATGCATATTTTATTCCAAGTGGCACACCAAGTTGTCCTATTTTTAAAATAAGTAAAGATGGAGATGAACTTGACAGCATTTACTTTGGCAACACCCTTTTTGGAAGGCCAATAATTTTTGATGACAAACTGTGTGTAATAGGCTATGACACAATATCGTCGGAGCACCACCTGTATAGTATAAAAGAGGATTTGAGTTATGAAGTGCTTTGCACCTTGGCACGCTCTTAGTATAAGATTCAACGGAGATGTTGTACCTGACTGTGTGTATACAGGACGTCACGGTAACCTGCTTAGAGAAGATCTACCAACTATATTCCGTAATCCTGGATTGATACACACTCAGCGTACTATTGCTCAAGGTCAGTTTCCTAGTAATTGTTCTCAATGTACACTTAAAGAAAATACAAACGGACATAGCAGAAGAAAGTTTTTTGAGCAAGTTCTAAATCCTATGCTAAAACCAGAGAGCAACTTACGAAATGACATATATTTCTTAGAATTTAATATGAGTAATTTGTGTAATCTTAAGTGCAGAATGTGTAGTGGTGTAAACAGTACTGCTTGGATTAAGGAAGATTTAAAACTTGATAAAATGGGTGTACAAAGACCTATTCACGAACCAGACTTTGGTTACAGAAATCTTTCACCTGACATTGTAGATAATTTGTTTGCATATCCTGAATATTTTAAGAACTTACAGTATGTTAATATCAAAGGAGGTGAACCATATATGGAACCTGCTAACAAACAAATTATGCAAAAACTTATTGAACTTGATCTTGCAAAAAATATTACACTTGATATTAGCACTAATGGTACTGTTGTAGATTTAGAGTTTGACGAATTAGCTCATCAATTTAAAGAAACTAAATGGCATATTAGTATTGAAGGCACAGGCAAGTTATACGAATACATTAGGGGTGGTGATAACTTTCCTTTCGAACAACTAGTAGATAACTTACAGCATTTAGATAAAATGGATAGACTAATTTTTGCAGGCACTATTATGACATACAATGTGTGCCACGTAAAAGATATTGTAGACTGGTTCTTTAAAATTAAAAAGCCACACTATGAATTATATGTAAACAATGTTGTTACAACACCTGCTTACTTGAATCCACAAATACTTCCTGAACATATACTTGAAGGAACAGGATACAGACATTCATCGCGCCCTGCTGAACTTGAACAGTTTATTGATTTTACAAATAAAGTTGATAAATTGCGTGGTACAAATGTACTTGACGTTTGCCCTGAACTAGACAGTCTCTTTACGTAAGTAGATATCACTTAGACAAGCACATACTGCTTTGCCACATTGAATTGTTTCTTTAGGCAACTTGTAACGTTCTATATTGCCTAATGCTCCGCCCTCTTTACAATCTGCTCTGTATATGTTGCCCCACATATCTACATTGATCATATGTAATCCTGCCCAACACTTCCAACCGTAAAATGTATTTTGATTGTTAGTTATTAAATTGTTTGCTGTAACAGGTTTTTCATCTAACAAAAGTTCACCTCTATGTAAATTAGCATCAGGTAACTTTCTAAAGAATGGCCAGTTGTCAATTGTTTCTAATTGTATTTTGTTATAGTTTGCAGGCGTATTTGTAATTGCATCTATATTGGATTTATCTAAAATAATTTTTGGCCAAATACTTACATTGTCTGAACTAAAATAAATTTCTTCTGCGATGTCAAACATTTCATCAAAGTTATCAGGAGAAAGCATTAGATTTATAAACACAGGACAATCACTTACTTTTACAATGTCTTTTATGTGTTGTAAGTTAGCATATTCATTATGATATGAAATAATATAACCATCTGTGTATTGGCTTATTTCTTTATAGTATTCTATTTCTCTACTACCATTTGTAAGAAAACTAAAAGTATGCCCTTGTTCTTTTACAAGTTTAGCAAGGTCAATGAAATGTTTCCAGTATGTAGGTTCGCCACCGCTTAGTCTATAACAAATATCTTTACCGGGTACTGTAAAATTTTTGACGAATCTTTCAACAGTATCCCACCTAGGTTGGCCTGTACTACCATTATGTAAATGCTCAGGACAATAGGAACAACGATAGTTACACTTATTGCTAAGTGTCCAACTAACTAAAAACCAATTTTCTTTTGATGTATCTTGATATATTAACTTCATTCTGCCATCGTGTTATCTAATATTAGTTGTTGTGTACGCTCATTTAGTTTCACTGTTAAAATAAGACTGTACAAATTATCACTAAAACTAAACACACTATGATCTAATTGAAAGTTTGTAAAGTACACATATCCTGCTTCTGGATACAAAGGCTTTCCATCGATAAGTTGTACATAATTTTCTGGACTACAACGTCCAAATACAACTAACAATCTAAAATACTCTGGACTAGTACCGTGAAAATCTCTATGTGGAGGAAAGAATCCTCCTTGATCTACACGTACTAAATGTACACGGCCTATGTCAGGATAAAACACATCAACTATTTTTTTAAGTTCTGGTATTTTATGATATACGTCTGTAGGTGTATTGAAGTTTTCTTCCTTCATTTCTACATCGTGATATTTTTGCATATGACCAAAACTGTTAAGATGATAATTGTCCATAACATCACCTGTGTGACTAGTAATAGGTAATCCCCATCTGTTATTGTGTGTATCCTTTTTAGCATTATACGGACACCAATTGTCTTTAAACTGTTCTAATTGTTTTTCAACAGCATAATGATCTATGCTCCATTTAAGTTTGACTTGGTTACCTAGATTTACTAGACTTTGCCAACGTAATGCTCTTTCTATTTCTTTATTGTCCATCTATACTTTCCGCTAACTCTGGAAATGTTTCTCTCCAGTCAGTCCCTCTTGTTTTATCACAACTGTCTAAATATTCTACTAATGCAGGTAATTTATGACTCCAATCTTCTGCGTACATAAATTTAATTATACCTTCCCAACGCTGTCTGCCCATAGGATGATCATTGAAGTACTTGTCATTTGAATGCCTAATTAGAAAGTCTTCGATATTTCTACGCACCTTGTTTTTAATTTCTATAGGCAATACTTTAATATTCATATAACTTGGTAGATATACAAAATGTGTATTAATAAAAGGTGCAGCCATATGTGTTCTTTTATTATTAATTTGATTTGCTTGTATTGACCATTCTACAAAATTTGTTAAGTCAAGTGCATTAAGTGCTTGTACAGCACAAGCAATATTAACTTGATGATTTTTATCTAGTTCTTGTGTAATGTAATAGAATGCATCAAGTTGATCGCTCCATACACTTGGATGTCTTATGTAATTGTTTACACGTTCAGTTCCATCCATACTAAAATTTACAACAACTTCTTTAAACTGATTCCAATAGTTAACAGCCTTTCTCATACTAGGAGGGTGTCCATTGGTGTTATATCTTAACTTAATATTTTTTGCGTGACCATCTGCTATTAGCTCTTGTAATATTTTCCAATGCTCGGGAATCATTAATGGCTCACCGCCAGCAAAATATAACTGCTGAATGTTATGACTTTGCTGCATCATACTTTCAATAAAACTTCCCTTCTTGTACCAAGTGTAATCAAAGTTTTGATCCCAATCTTGATCACTTGCTAGAATAGGATTTTTGTAATTAGGTTGTTGACTTCTCCAATCCTTAATCCAACTTGAACTATCGTGCGGCGAACACATTACACATTTTAGGTTACATACATTTCCTAAGCGTAAATCAAAGTAAGGAATATCAACCTCCAAACTACCATCTTCTTGTGTTTTATCTACAAGGTTTTTCATATCAATTTTTCCTTCCCATTCACGTGTTTCCCATTGACGTTTGCTCACTACACCTTTACTTTCTTCATCAAAGCATTTTGTGCAACTTACAGGTACTTCACCATTTAACATTTGCAGTCTTGTGTTACGCATATGTTCACTATTCCATACTTCTTCAATAGTATGGTCTCTCAAGTTCATAGCAATACCGTCTTTCTTTACAAGTCCTGCAGTCTTATTATCTTCCGGGCCAGCACCACTTGCATTTGCTGTACAGCAAACTCTCACATCACCATTAGGCCTAGTCGCCATATGTATCCAAGGTAGCGGGCAAAACGTTTTACTCATTTGGTATCCCTACAAACTGTTTATTTAATTTATCAAAGTTGCCGCACTGCCTTGTACATTCTTTCAAACCTGTAGTTGACCAGCAACTTGATATTTTGCTAAAAAAGCCACTTGCAAATATATCGCTAAGACTTTTATTATTTAGATTAGGATATTCTTTAACTTTGCTCATATAATCTATACGAGAAAAACTATGCTGCGGCACCCATTCTAAATCTAACCAACAGCAAGGACTTACACCGCCGTTAGCAGCAACATATATTTGGTTATATTTTTGTGCTTTACAAGTGATGTTAGGTAACACATCTTGTTTTGCTTTTTCAACTCCTGCACTGTTTTTATCACTATGCGTAGTTGGATACAAAGTATGTGTTATATTGTAATTATCATCTATAACATCTAGTTTACCGTCTCTGAATCTACTTGTGTGTTTTTGATAGAAATGTGTAAAGCCTAATTCTTTTGACATCTGTTCACATTTACTAACTTGGTGTTCATTATGTTTGAACACTAACATATCCCAACGAGCATCTCCACCTGCTTGTATAAATGCTGTTGCATTTTTTATTATTTTGTTAAAGTCTGTGTTTACTCTATAAAGAGAGTGCGTGTCTTCTAAACCATCTATACCAAACACAACTTGCACATTCAAACTTGCTAATTCTTTCCACCAATCTATAGACCTTGCACTGCCGTTAGTATGCATTTGTAAATGCATTATAGGATTGGTTTCTCTAAGATATCTGTATATTTCTAAAGTGTCTGTTGCAATTATAGGATCTCCTAAATTACCACACATATTCAATTCATCTAACTGTTTTACAAAGTCTCTTGGAAACCAATTAACAAAAGTGCCTAAATCTATTTCTTCAAGATATAAAGTATCAAGGAGCGGTCCGCCTTGTATTCTGCGAGGACACATAGGGCACTTTGCTTGACACTTAGATGTCACTTCAAGGTGAACTGATTTGATTTGATCTATGTTATACATTACTTGTGTCCAATAAGCATAAATCTTATATACTTTTGTAATTGTAACTCATCCTCAACCATATATGAAGATAAGCCACTGCTTTTTTTAAATGCTGCTAAAGATGATACACAATTTACGTGTTCATCTAGTTCTTTATAATCATTACTTTGTAGTACTATTTTACAATCTTTAGGAACATTTTGCAACCATTTTTTATATTGTGCTTTGGTCAGATGTTCACAACTTGTATTAATAACTATGTCAGGTTTTTTGTCGTAATGGAAGTTACACATATCTTCTGTAACAGCAACAAACTTGCCTTCCATTTCTTGTCGCTTATTCATTGTTCTTGCTATTTCTTCGCAAACAGGATCAATATCTACACTTGTAATATGTTTTATTCCTATTTCACTGTTAAACAACATACTAGCAAGTACACCATTCCATCCACCAAAAATAATAACTGATGCATTTGCAATACGTGATTTTCTTTCAAGAGATTCTATTAACCAAGTTTTGGATTGAAGTTGTCCTCCCCAAAAACTTTCAAGTGTTCGACTTCTGTCATCGCTGTTGCGAATAGCATCCATCCAAAATTTTATATCTTGTATATCTATTTTCATCTTGATTTTGGTATTTTACTGTCTGCAGAACTTACACAGGTGCTAGTAATGCATTTAGATGGTGCTTTAAACAGCGTAAAACCGTCTGTAAGCGTGCCTAAAGGCTCTTCCGCACAACTATATGCTCTCTTAACTTCCACCCCCCTTATAACGCAACTTTGATACCCTGCTGCGCAATTCCAATCTTTAAACTTATTGAAGTCAAATGCGTTCATTCTTTCTGCTTGATCCAATCCGTAATCGTTACCTTTGTGATCTTCAAAATACATTTGCATAACTTGTTCACCTTTTATGTGTTGTGGAAATTGTTCTTGCATCATTAAGTGTTGTTTCACAGTATATCCATCTACAATAAAACTAGCAGTTGGATCGCTTTGTGGTTTAAGTGTTACATTAATACCCCTTTCTGAAAATCGTTTGCACCTTTCATAATACTCGTCAAAATGGTGAGGAACCATTACTTGATTGATTGTAACTAATACACCGTCAGCCATAAGTTGTAAACATTTGTCTCCAAACTCTTGCTCCTTTGCAAACTCAGAATGGAAACTAGCAGTAATACTTCTGCGTTGTAATTTACTCGTTGCTTCTAGCCATCTGTTCCACCATTTGCTACCTGGAGATAGATTAGTGGTCATATGTATACTTTGGTAAGGTGCTTCTGTATCACTACAGTAATGCTCTATAAGCTCTCCAAAGTGTTTGTACGCTGTTGGCTCGCCTCCACTAAAACTAAAATGGAATTCAGTAAATCCATTATCTCTTGCCTGGCGTTTAATTTCATCTATCGTATTTTTGTAGACATCTAGTTCTTGATGATCTGGTTTATCCGTTCTTGCATATGGCCAACAGTAACTACAACTGTAATTGCAAAAGCGACCAAGTATCCAACTAACATTGAATAAAGGTTGATCTAGCATAGTTTTTTGGCCGAACTTTACAATGTTTTGGAACGGAATAAGAGTAAAATCATTCATTATAAACATATTTAACCACTTTACATATTGACAAATGCATTCAAGGCTTATATAATAAAGAACAAATAAGGTTCATTTTATTATTAGGAGAACAAATAATATGTCAAATACAGACGCTATCAAAGCAGCAATGGATGTTTTTCTTGCTGAAGATGAGAAATTTGAAGCAGGTAACGGTGCTGCCGGAACCAGAGCAAGAAAGGCCCTACAAGAGATGACTAAGGCTATCAAGGAAAGACGTAAAGAAATCACTGATACAAAAAACTCTCGTAAAGAGGCAAAACTTAATGGGTGATGATAACACTTTTACTATTACATTAGATAATGATGATATCTACGGTGGGGCCTCTGGCTCTGCCGTAACATCATATGATACCAATTTTACTTTTGATACTTCATCTACTCTTGACGTTGCAACTGATTGGTCTTATAGTACAGACAGCCTTGAAGTCGACAGTGCTATGCGCAAACGACTAGAAGCCATTGAATCAAGACTAAACATTTTAGTTCCAGATCCTAAAAAGTTAGAAAAATTTGAAGCACTTAAAAAAGCATACGAACACTACAAACATATAGAAAGGTTATGTGAAATTGATGACGAGGACGAAAAAGAAGGTCCAAACTTCTAAAGATAAAAATAAGTTATTCAGAGATATAATGCGTATAGACTTTCTCCAAGATGAGATAGAATACGCTACAAAGCAATTACAACCACACGACACAGGCCATATAAATACGGCTATAAGTTGGTTACATCACAGAGTTAGACAGTTAAAAGGACAAATAGATGACTGAAGTAAAATTGATTTCCTATAGCACAGCACCACAAGGAGTAGGTTTAGACAACTGTCAAGAACTTATTGCTTATTGTGCTAGAGTAAGCAATCCAAGCAATCAAATGAACAGTGAGACAAGTGAGAAACTTATCAAGTATCTAATTAAACACGCTCATTGGTCTCCACTTGAAATGGTAAGTGCTTGTTTAGAAATAAACACAACACGAGATATTGCACATCAAATTGTAAGACATCGTAGTTTTAGTTTCCAAGAGTTTAGCCAACGCTATGCAAATCCTGCAGAGTTTGGTGAAATGTTTGTAACACGTGAAGCACGTTTACAAGACAAACAAAACAGACAAAATTCAATTGAACTTGATGATGAAAGTGAATTACATTATGATTGGGCTTCAAAACAACAAGAAGTAATTGAAAAAGCAAAAGAAGTATATAACTGGGCTATCGACAACGGTATTGCTAAAGAGCAGGCTCGTGTTGTCTTGCCTGAAGGTAACACAAAAACACGTTTGTATATGAACGGAACACTGCGTTCGTGGATTCATTATATTGAACTACGTGGCGCAAACGGAACACAGAAAGAGCATATGGATATTGCACACGCCTGTGCTAAAGTCATTGCTGATATTTTTCCACTAGCAACAGATTTAGTCTAAGGAGGCTAAAATGGAATACAGTTTTTACTTTACTCGTGGTGTGACCTAATGAAAAGGTACGGTATAATGGTGTGCATAGACGGGGACGATGATTGGATGTTTGTTACAGAAGATTCTGGAGAAGCATTTATACGGCAACCTATTTTGTTCGATGACTTTGATGAAGCACTTATTGCTGCTGAAGATTGGATCGAACCAGGAAAGGAAGAAAATGTAATGGTAGTTGAATACGAAGGATAATTTTTATGTGGGAACTTTGGTGTAAAGCAATAGGAAGAAAGGCATTTGAAGATGATAAACAAGCAGACAGAGTTGCGGTTATTCGTACTCTGTGGATTATACTGCACATTGTTACTTGTTTGGCTATTATAGCAGGTAACGGTAGAACATTAGAGCTATGGTAATATCTGTTTTGAATCTAAATTGCTCGGAAAAAAGTAATTTCTCTTGACAAAGGATATATATCATCATATAATCTAATTTTTGTTGAAGGAGCAAACTGACATTGGCTGGTAAAAGAAAAACAATAAGAAGCGCACCTAGGTTGCGTAAAGGCGCCAAACTAACAGAGCCATCTTGGGATGGTTGGGAACAGTTATCTGGCGAAGAGTTTCATCGTAAGAAACAAGGTTCACACCAATGGTACTATGCTAACTTTGCAAGTAAAGACCTTATGCCAGCAGTTTGGATCTGGATGGAAGCCAATGGATACACTAAAGATGATATTAAAAAAGCAAAAGCAGCAGCAGATAGCACAGTAAGCACAACCGCTGCAATTACTTGCAAAATGCTTAACAATGGTATGCCTGATTTTTACAAGCCAGCAGCAGAATATTGGGATAGTCTACCAGGAACTTCTGGAGAACTTAGACCTGTTACAGAATTTGTAAAGAAAAGAATCGCCGAAGCACTGAACGAAGGTAAAGATAAAACTGAACAAAAAGAAAAAGAAGATGCAGCAGCGGCAGCAAAAGAAGAAAACAAAAAACTAAGTCAGCCAAGTATCCAAGATAGAATTAGACAAGCATCATATCTTATGTGTGAGTTTATTGAAGCAGCACACGACGATTACTTAGACGGAAAAATTACAGACTTTAAAGATATCAAGCCTGCAACAAGACTTAGACAAATGGAGTGTAAGCAGCCACACGCTAGAATGATTAAGGCTTCATATGATGGACAAATTAAAGAATATGAAGAATTACTTAATCCTAAAAAACTAGGAAAAGATGCTACAGAATTAGAAAAGGACTATGCACAACAACTTAAAGAAGGGTATGCGCATCTTAAGAAAACAGATATTAAGAAACTGTATGCTTTTTATATTGCAGTGCAAGGCGCTTGTGATGCTATTATTGCTGAATCAAAAGCAAATAGAAAGCCACGTAAAATTGCTAGAAAATCACCAGAGCAACTTGTAGCAAAAATGAAGTATAAAGTTTCAGACGACAAGTATAGCATTTCAAGTATTCCTGCTTGGAAACTAGTAGGTGCAACGTGCTTGGTTGTGTTTAATGGTAAAACTCGTAAACTGGGAATATACTACACAAGCAATGAAGATCCATTAGGCGGTATGCGTGATGGTACAGGACTAGACATTAAAGGAACAACATTACAGCGTTTTGATGATGATAAAAGCGTTGCTTGTACACTGCGAAAACCCGTAGAACAACTACGTGAAGTAAAATCGCTAAATACACGTAAGAAGTTCGAGAATTGGTTTGCAAAACTTACAACAACACCAATTAAAATGAACGGTCGTATAAACGCTGAAACTGTATTAATAGCAGCATATTAAGCGTTTTGTAAAGACGCTTTATAGATAAAGAGAATAAATACTATTATGAACAGTACAGCAGTTGAAAAAGCACTACAAGATCTTACACTAGCACTTACCGAAGACGGCTCAATTACAGCAAATTCGTCGGTTAGTTTTAGTGGGAACATTTATGATAAAGGGTTCTACTGGGCGGGTAGAGACTATACTAAAAAATTCGTTATGGTTGCTGATGAAGATAGACTTTTTTCATCAGAAACAATTGATATTGGCCGCGGCAAACATCTTGCTATTAACGGCAACGCAGTCCTTGCTGAACAAGAACTAGGCAGAAGCGTTACAAAAAGTAATTTACGTGAAGTAGGTAGACTAAAAGGTCTTATTGTTGATGGTAGCGTAAGCATTAATCAATACGTTTACTTTGATGCAAACAGTGATAGACTAGGTGTTGGTACTGAAGAACCTAATGCAGCACTTTCAGTTGCAGAAGATGGTATTGAAGTGATGGTTGGTACTGAAGACTTTGTAAAAGGTTTTGTTGGTACATTTGCAAGTCACGATTTAGAATTTAAAACAGATAACACAACTAGAGTAGCAATTAAAGCAGGCGGCGATATTGCACTAGGTAACAGCAATGCTGCACCTATAAAAGTTTCAGTCAACGGCAAACTTGCTATTGGTGTTAATAATCCAGATAGTGATGTAGACTTACACGTAAGAGGTGCTATCAAGTTTAACAATAAAAAACATTTAGCCGGTACTGCTCCTCCAACAGGTGGACAATTCAATCAAGGTGATATTGTATGGAACGATGCTCCACAACAAAGAGGACACATTGGTTGGGTATGTATTAGAGCCGGCAATCCTGGTAACTGGGCACCATTCGGCGACATTAGGTAGTAACTGTGATTGCCTATTGCATAGGTAATGGTGAAAGCCGAAGATTCTTAAACCTTCCTAAACTAACAGAAAATAAAACAGTAGTAGGTTGTAATGCATTACACAGAGATCTCGCTGTAGATCATTTAATATGCTGCGACAGACGTATGGTAGATGAAGCAATACAAAGTGATAACACTGCTAACACTAAAATTTATGTTAGAGATATGTGGTTCAAGTATTTTAGAAAGATTAAAAAAGACAAAAGAATAAATCATTTACCAGACTTACCTTACAAAGGTGAAAAGAAAATAGATCAACCTTTACATTGGGGCAGTGGAACTTATGCACTTTTAGTTGCAGCAAGTTTGCCAGACATTACCGAGGTAAGAATAATTGGTTTTGACCTATACGATAAAAATAGTAAGGTGAATAACATTTACAAAAACACAATGCACTATGCTAAAAAGGATGATAAACCTGTAGACTTTAGTTATTGGGTGTACCAAGCACAAAAAGTTTTTGTTCACAATCCGCAGATAGAATTTAATATCATAAATGCAAAAGATTGGCAAACTCCAACACAATGGAAACTGCCCAATGTGTCAAGTCAGCTCTTGACAACTGCCTAAATAGATCGTATAATTAATTTTATGTTTAACAAGGACTTGGCGTCAACCCTTCTAATTCTGCCGCCATTATTTAAAACAGGAGAAAATAATGGGAAAACATTACAGTACTAAACACTATGGACACAATATTGGACTATCGGCAGTCTTTAGACAGCCTAACGCAGATCATTCACACTGCCATTTATTGCACGGATATAGTTTAGCATTTACATTTACATTTGGTTGTGATGAACTAGATAATAAAAATTGGGCAGTTGACTTTGGTGGACTAAAGCCTTTGAAGGCTTGGTTGGAAGATAGTTTTGATCATAAGACTTGTGTAGATGTTAATGATCCGCATAAACAAGACTTTTATGATTTACAAGATAAAGACTTATGTGAAGTAAGAGAGTTTGATGGTGTAGGTGCAGAGAAGTTTGCAGAACACGCATTTAACTTTGCAGACAAATTAATTAGAGAAGCAACAAATAATCGTTGCTATTGTATCAAGGTCGAGTGTGCAGAACACGGAGCCAACTCCGCAATTTACGAGGCATAGATGAGAATTATAGCAGGACCGTGTCAACACGAAACTCTAGAACAGAGTTTAAGAATAGCAAAAGAATGTAAACGTGTTTGTGATAAGCACGGTGTTGATTATATTTTTAAAGCAAGTTACGATAAGGCAAATAGGTCAAGTATCAAAGGCAAAAGAGGACAGGGATTACAAACTACTATGCAAGACTTTGAAAGTCTTAAAAAAGTAATACCTAGTTTAAAAATTATAACAGACGTGCATAACGTCAACGAAGTTTTAAAAATAGGAGCATATTATCAAGACATAATTGATGTATTACAGATTCCTGCTTTCTTGTGTAGACAAACTGATTTGGTCCGTGCTGCGGTCAAAACAGGAATGATTGTAAACATTAAAAAAGGACAGTTCCTTGCACCTTGGGACGTTGAAAACATTTTATCTAAAACAGAAGGTGCTAAAGAAGTTTGGATTACAGAAAGGGGAACAAGTTTTGGATATAATACTTTGGTCACTGATTTCACTGGCCTTCAGTTTATGCTGTCTAATTATAACGTTCCCATTGTTTATGACATTACGCACTCAGTTCAAAAACCCGGAGGTATGGGCACTAGCAGTGGCGGTAATCGTGAGTATGTGCCTGGCTTGGCTCGTGCTGCATCTGCAATGGGTGTAACAGAATTCTTTTTAGAAGTTCACGAAGATCCAGATAATGCACCTAGTGATGGACCTAATGCATTACATTTAAAAGATTTTAAAACAGTTGTCGCAGACATTGTTAAATATTCTTACACAGGTTAGGAAGATGGTTAATGGCATTCGACAAATCCAAAGAAACTAAAGAGCAACGTAAAGCAAGGAAAGCACTACTTCGTGCTGAGAAGGTAGCAAGACAACGATTGCAAGAAACTGTTACGACCGATGCATCAGTACAAATAAATGTTCTTTGTGTTCGCTTTGGTAACAAGTACGGACAAGAATACGTCATTAGGTTAAGGAATATGGTGGAGCGCCATTTGAATGTTCCTTATAAATTTTGGTGCTTAACAGATGATCCAGCCCCAATAGAAGGTGTTACTAGTATCATACGTCCTAATCAAGGTTATAAAAAAGGTTGGTGGCACAAAGTACATATGTTTGAAAGTTCTATGCCTATTCCGGGTAGAATATTATATATGGATCTAGATGTAGTGATACATAATAATATAGATAAACTTGCAACTATGTGGACAGAAGACTTTGTTGGAATTAGAGATTTTAATAGGAAGTTTCATCCTGGATATAAGTACTTGAACAGTTCAGTAATGGCGTGGAATGCTGGTAGTCAAAATTATATTTTTGATAAGTTTAAACAAAATCCAGAATATGCTATGCGAATGCAAGGAGACCAAGACTGGACTTGGGCACAGGCTAAAAAACATATGAAGTTTTGGCCAGATAAGTGGATACAAAGTTACAAGTGGGAAATAAGATCACGCAGTGAGTTAGGAATGCAGCACGGTATAAGAAAATTTAAAACAATACGTGATGATATTGTTCCTGACAAAGAATGCTGTATTGCAGTTTTCCACGGTGAACCTAATCCTGCACAAGTGCAAGATAAATTTGTAGTGGATAATTGGCAATGAAACAAGACACATTTATAAAAGAATATAAAAAAGCATTTAGCAGTGAATACTGTAAAAAAGCAATAGAAGTCTTTGAAATGATGAAGGAACAAAGACAAACTATAGAACAGAATAATATCAAGAAAAATCAAGACGACAGAATTATGTATGACTGGGCACCTGGTAATGGTATACAGTATTATGATCATAAGTTTTGTCAACATTTTTTCCAAACAGTACACCAATTCTACGACAAGTATGTTGGCGAGTATGATATATTAGAAACAATTGAAGGTCATAGTCCAAAAGGAATGTGCATTCAAAGGACAGGTCCTAAACAAGGATATCACGTATGGCACGTTGAAGATGGTGGACAAGCAAGTTGCAATAGAGTAGTTGCTTACACATTATATCTTAATGATGTAGAAGAAGGTGGAGAAACAGAATATCTTTATCAAGGCGTGAAAGTAAAACCTGAAGAGGGCAAACTAGTATTTTGGCCTGCAGGTTATACACATCCACATAGGGGCAATCCTATCTACGAAGGTTACAAGTATATTATCACTGGCTGGTATACTTATGACTCGTAGATTTATATTTGATGTTGACGGAACATTAACACCTAGTAGATGTTCTATGGATCCAGACTTTCAACGATGGTTCCTTAACTTCCAAGAACACAATTTTGTTTATCTTGTTACTGGTAGTGACAAAGATAAAACATTAGAGCAAGTTGGACAGATGGTTTATAACTTTGCTGATAGAGTTTACAATTGTTCTGGCAGCGACGTTTACGAACAAGGAAAAAATGTGTATACAAGTGAATGGAAATTACCTGAACTTGCTATTAATTTTTTAACACAATGTATGAATGAAAGTATGTTTGAACTAAGAACAGGTTTACACTTCGAACATAGACCTGGTATGTGTAACTTTAGTGTTGTAGGTCGCAATGCAAACCAAGAACAACGTAAATTATATGTTAAGCACGATACAGGTTTTGATGAACGTAATACAATTGCAAAAGCATTTTGTACAATATTCCCAGATATAGATGCCAAAGTAGGCGGCGAAACAGGTATTGATATTTTTCCAAAAGGCAGTGATAAATCACAAATATTAAGAGATTTTGATCCCAATGACGAGTTACATTTCTTTGGCGATGCAATGCACCCTGAAGGAAATGATTATCCATTAAAGAAAGAAATCATTGACAAAGACTTAGGTCTCTGTTATAATGTTAAAAATTGGGAAGAGACGTGGAAAATATTACGAAAAGAATAGGCTTTGCCTGCAAATATATGCACCCTGATCAGACTCAGAAGAAGAAACTTCTTGAGGAGATTCAGCGTCCATTGAACACACGCAGTACAACTGTTGCGTGGCTTAATAGGCAAACTAAAGAAGTTGCTGAAGAACGATTGTGGGACATTATGGTTCACAACATACAATCGTATTTTAACCTTGTTAACTATGTAGGAGGACTACCGAATGAACTTAGAATGGTTAGGTTGGGAAGTGACGTCCTACCTGTTTATACTGAGCCTACTTGGTCTTACTTCTGGCGCAAGCCTGATGTACGAAAATATTGCGAGACTAACTTCGCTCACGTCGGCGCAAAGGCTCGTGAACTTGATGTCAGGGTGTCTATGCATCCTGGTCAGTTTACTGTACTTGCGTCAGATAATCCTGATATCGTAGAAAGGAGCATAGAAGAATTTGAATATCACACCGATGTCTTCCGCTGGATGGGATACGGCAAGTCCTTCCAAGATGCGAAGTGCAATGTACACATATCCGGTAGGCAAGGTCCAGCCGGTATACAAGCAGTCCTCCCAAGATTATCTCAAGAGGCGCGAAATATTATTACGATCGAGAACGACGAAATGTCGTGGGGCATCGACGCAAGTATCGAACTTGCAAAAGACCTCGCCCTCGTTCTTGACATACACCATCACTGGGTCGCTAGTGGAGAATACATTCAACCAACCGACGATAGATTTGCTCGCATAGTAGACAGTTGGCGTGGTGTGCGGCCTGTTATACATTACAGTGTATCACGTGAAGATCTACTTGTAGGTCATAATCCAGACACCTTACCTAATATGGAGGAATTACTTGAACAAGGATTCAAAAAACAGAAACTACGTGCTCATAGTGACTTTATGTGGAATAGGGCTGTTAACGATTGGGCTTTGTCTTTTAGAGACTTCGCAGATATTATGGTAGAGTCTAAGGCTAAGAACTTGGCAAGCATTGCACTTTACGAATCTATATAACCTTCTTGTGCTATAACAGCATCAAGCATTTCAATTGGAAATCTAAGAATTAAATGAGCCCTATCTGTTTCTCCGTTATTGATTACAGAGTGTTCTAGTTTTGTATTAAGAATATATACACTTCCATCTGCATCCATAGTTTTTTGTTTTCCGTCTACAGTAAAAATAAAATTGTTATCTGAAATAATAGGTATGTGTATTTTGTAAAAGTCGTGATAATCTATGTGCTTACCTAAAGACGATCTAGGAGGCATAACTGTTAATGCTGTTCCTTCTGCCATATAAAAATGACGTTTGATTAGATTAACATAACCAAAATTAAGTTTTGTTTCTTTGAAATATGGATTTCTATTTTTAGTTGTATCGTAAGGAGCATTTGGAATTGTTATATCATCGTAGTCGGTATCAATCTGCCAACCATATATATTTTTTATGTTGTATCCTTCTCCAATAGCAAAGTTGCAATCTCGCCAATCCACAATACCACTATGCCAACGTAAGTCGTCGTGGTCTAACTTTACTGTATTATAATAATCTGTAAGTTTGTTAATATTTACAGTGGTGTTTAGTTTGATTATATCGAATGTCATTTTATATAATTATGCCAACTATCGTGTTTGATTTTTAATTGAAGTAATTCTTTGTTTTTGATGAGGTCGTAGTAGGTGGGGCGATAAGGTTCACGTAATGGTTGCCGACCTAACTTGTCACCTTTTTCCACATTACACGGTCCACAAGCAGTTACACAGTTTTCCCAAACATTACGTCCACCTTTACTAATAGGTATAATATGATCTACTGTGCATTTATTTCTATGGGGTAGTTGTTCATTGCAATATAAACAAGTGAACTGGTCTCTTAAGAAAACATTATACTTTGAGAATCTAACACTTGTGCTTTTTTTAATATAGTCCTTTACAATTACAACAGCAGGAACTTTAGTTTCCCAACTAGGACTACTGATAATCCAATTGTCATACCATTCTAATACTGTAACACGTTCTAACACCAGTTGTTTGATAGATTCCTGCCAGGAAATAGTGCTTAGAGGTAATATAGAATAAGGTTTAGCGTCAGCGTTTAATACTAGGGTATCCAATTAATTTCACCACTTCTTCGTATAACACTACTATTTACACTAAATACGTAAGATGTTAAAAGAACTGAAAGATATTATTATTGAAGCGGACACAAAGCGTCCAACATTAGTACTTAACCCATTACCGTATGCACGTGATGCATTAGAACCGGTAATGAGTAAGGAAAGCGTTGACCTCCATTATGGGAAACTTTCCAAAGGATATGTTGATCGCTATAACAATAAAGAAGGTGACGATAAGTTTAACTTTGGCGGAGCGCATTTACACAACTTGTATTGGGCGCACCTCCAACCACCTACTTCAGGGAACACACCATCAGGCAGATCGCTCGAACTTATTGACAAAAAGTTTGGGTCTTTCCAAAATTTCAAAGAGAAGTTTATTGAGAAAGCCAAAAGTCTACAAGGTTCTGGTTGGGTATATATGGATGTTAAAGGAAAACTAGATACAATTCCTAATCAAGATTTTCAACGTGGAACTGAAATTGTTATGCTAGTTGATATGTGGGAACACAGTTATCTATTAGATAAAACTAAAGACAAATATCTTAACGATATATGGCGTATTTTCAATTGGTCGATTATCAACGACAGATTAACAGGAGAATAAAATGTTCAATTGGTTGAAAAACCTATTCGGGTCAGCAAAAACTGAACCATTAGTTTTAACAGAGGAAGTCAAGGCAACTAAACCAAAGACTACCGCTGCTAAAAAGCCTGCTGCAAAGAAAAAAGCACCGGCTAAAAAGAAGTCTACTGCTATTGTAAGAAATAAAAGTAAGACTACTAAAAAGAAAACCACCAAAAAGGAGAAGTAAATTATGTTAGACAAATTTAAATCTTGGGTAGGAAAAGCATTTCAAGAAAGAACATCTTGGGATGGTGCAGTTTTAATTGCATTTGGTATCATTGTGTTAATTGCAAAACCTTTAGCAGGTTTATTAGCATATGCTGCTATTGCATACGGCGCTTGGACTATTTGGAAAAGCGAATAGTAAATGCCAGACGCAGTTAATCTAACAGATTCTGCAATTAAGCATATGGAAGGCTTAATTGAAAAGACCGGCAAGCCTATTGTCCGACTTCAAATGAAGGGTGGTGGGTGTGCCGGATTTTCATATGACTGGCAGATGGCTGATTCTAAAGAATTAGATGACGAAGTTATTAAATTACCTAATGGTGAATTCTGCATTGACAGTGCAAGTTTGCTATATCTAATAGGAACTGAAATAGATTACATTGAAGAAGTATTTGGTTCTTATCTATCTATTAAAAATCCCAACTCAACATCAAGTTGTGGGTGCGGTGAAAGCGTAGGCTTTTAATTGTTCCCAATTATAATGTCTGTATCAACAGGCATATCCCACATTTGCTTTTGTTCAACACCCTTTCGCTGTGCAAAACGCTTTGCATCACAATCTTTACATACGTGGAAATAGTTATTATTCAGCCGGGCTCTACTGATCTTTTTTAGATCCCTGGTAAATACATTGTCACAATTGTCACACTGGAGTTTAACTACAGTTTTAGTACGCTTATAAACGTGTTCTTTACCGTGTTTACTCTTACGTTTGTGAGTAGTTTCTTTTTGTTCTGTGCCTAAAAACATACTTGTATTTACATTCGGCTTATAGAACTTAGAGATAAATATTGATAAGAAACAGAGTGTTTAGGGGATAAAATGGCAAGAAAAGTTATTGATACAGGTGCAGTAGGTAACGACGGTACTGGCGATAGTATTAGAGATTCGTTTCAAAAGGTAAACGATAACTTTAGAGAACTATATAGCTCATTAGGTTTAGGTGAAAGACTTACTTTTATTGGACTTAATGATTCACCGGCAACTTACTTAGGTAATGAAGGTGCTGTTTTAGCAGTCAACCCTACTACAGATGCTATTGTATTTAAAAATATTGTTGGCGGCGTAGGTGTTGCCGTTGATGATACTACTAATCCTAGTGAGATTAGTATTTCAACAGAATTTAGTGAGATCTCAGGTGATACATCACCACAACTTGGTGGTAACTTATCTGCAAGATCAGGTGGTAACCAATACAGAATAAAAGATTTAACTACACCGGTTAGCGATGATGAAGGTGCTAACAAAGGATATGTAGATACTAAAATTTCATTACAAGGTGTTAATGCAGTTGATCCAGAAACTGGACAAACAAATAGTGCATTCGGTACTATGGGCGGACCACTTGTACTTTCAAGAGATCCAGAACCAGACGATGATATTACATACGATGGCTTAATTGCTGCAACAAAACGTTATGTTGATAGTTCATCATTTGGATCTAGTGTTAACTTGTATGTTGCAACTTCAGGTGCTGACGAACGTCCGGGAGTAAGTGAAGAATTACAAGGTAGAGCTCTAGCATACGCATATAGATCTATTGAAGCAGCACTTAAACGTGCAGAAGAAATTGTTTTAGGTTCAGAAAAAGAAATTGGACCATACAAAAAAGTTTTAACATATAATAATGGCGCAGATGATGTAACCCTAAGTGCTATTGAAACATCACCAGATTCAGGAGTAGGATTTGCAGGTTCAGTTACGCTAAGTGTTGACTCGATTAGTATTGCCACAGTAGGTGCAAACTATCTACCAGGTGATATCATTACACTAGATGGCGGAACAGGTTCTCCAGCAAAGTATGAAGTTTTAAGTACAGCAAGTACACCAGGTGCACTTGTTACTTTCAGACAAATTAGTTCAGGTAACTATTCAGTATTACCAGGTAGCACAAATGTTGCTACAACTTCTAATTCACAATTTGGTACAGGCGCTACATTTAATGTAACCTACAGAGTTGCAGGTGTTACTATTAATAATCCAGGTAGTGGATATAGTTTAGTATCAGTTAGAATTACAGGTGGCGGCGAAACAAACGGTGGCTTTGGTGTTGCACAAGTTGTAGGAGGCGAAATTGTAGGAATTGAAATTACAGATCAAGGTGCTGGATTTACAAGTATTCCAACAGTAGTTGCTGACTTACCAAGATTCTTACTAAGAACAGAAGGACAAAGAACTGACTTTACAGGTGATGTATTAACAGATACTCCTGTTGCATTTAGAACACGTGACATTAGAGAAGGATTATTTTTACGCGGTGAAGATTCAGGCGCACTGGCACAGATATTAGGACATACAGGGGCACTTGATAGTTTAGGTAATGAAATTTTTGATGTTGATATTAAGTATGGTGACTTTACAGTAGGTGAAGTTATTTCATATGGTGATGTTAGTAACCAAATTAATATTACAATTAAAGTAGAAAGTGGCATTTATGAAGAACATTATCCTTTAAAAGTTCCGCAGAACGTTTCTATTGTTGGTGATGAATTTAGACGTTGTATTATTAGACCTAAACCAGGAACATCAAGTTCACCTTGGGCATTTCAAAAGTTTAGACGTGATACAGTAATTGATGGACTTCAAGTAACAGATAGATTGTATGGTCATCATTACTTGCACGATACATCACAACCAGTTTATCCAAAGATTGATAATGCTGGTAATTATAAAAACTCAGCAACACTTCTTAAACTTAACAAAGTGTTTATTCAAAACGAAGTTGTTGAATGGATTGATAATCAAATAGCAAATAGTATTGCTCCTTTTGATATAACATTCCAATACAATAAAAATTTATGTAAACGTGATGTTGGATTACTACTTGATAGTATGATCTTTGATTTAAGGTACGGCGGTTACAATAGAACTATATCGGCAGCACTAAAATATTTTGAAAGTGCAAGTGGAAGACTTGCAATCACAACACAGTTATCAGAAACAGTTGCAGGTATTAGACGTATTGAATATCTTGCAAGTTTTATTCTTAATAACCTTCCAGTAGGAACAACATTCCAAAGTACTTTCCCACAGATTGTTGATACAGCATATCTAAAAGAAACAGGTACAGAAGATGTATTCGAAGATTTAGTTGATGCAGTTGTAGATGTAATTAGTAGTTCAGGTAGTGTAAACTATCCACAAGAAAACCAATACCTTGATGTATTCCTAGCAAACGATGCAGTACGTTGGCAAGGTATTACAATGCAAGGACACGGAGGCTTTGGTCTTGTACTTGATCCGGAAGGACAGATCCTTGCTAAATCACCTTATGCACAAGAGTGTGCTGCATTTAGTAGATCAATTAATAAACAAATATTTGCAGGTGGTATGTTTGTTGATGGTTTCTCAGGTAACTTACAATTTGAACACTTATCTTCAACCACTGATACAAGATTAGGTGTAGGCGGATTAGAAAGATTCCCACAACTACCTGCATCGTTTATTGTAGATGACGCAGTATTTAGAATTAACTATGTTAGAGACTTTGTATACAGTCCTAGCGGTTCAACTGCTACATTTGTACTTGATGAAACAACACCATTTACTAGACCACCAAATTATCAAACACTTTTAAGTGTAAGTGTTGCTGATCCTGGTATATTTACTAATAATGATCATAGACTACAATCAGGTGCAATTTTAAGATTTAGATCAGTGGGTGGCTCTTTGCCTGCACCACTAGTAGCAGGAAGAGACTACTATGTTTTTGAAGATGGTTTAACAAATAATACTTTCCAAATTAAAGATTCATTTGATGGTAGTGTTCCATTAGAAATTACATCAGGTGGTAGCGGCACTATTCAATATCAAAGAATTTATGAAGTATTGATGCCTGGTAACAGATCAATGCTTTCAAATGACTTTACACAGGTTGCTGATATGGGTTACGGCCTAATTGCAACTAACGGTGGATTAACTGAATCAGTATCAATGTTTACATATTACTGTTATGCATCATACTATTCAATTAATGGTGCACAGATACGTTCAGTGGGTGGTTCGTCCGCACACGGTATATTTGCACTGGTAGCAGAAGGATCAGATCCTTTAGAAGTACCAACACCGGTAACATTATTTAATGACCTTGCGCAAAGAGTAGATGTTTATGCACCTACTCCTGCATTTGCTACAGCAGCAAATGGTTTATTTGTACACGTTACCAACTATGACTATACACCATTAAACAATTCAGAACTAGAAGTTGACCACGGTAATTTAATATTTAGATATCCAGTTACATCTGTAACTACACAGGATTTACCTCCAGGAGTTGCAAGACTTAACTTAACATCAGACGAAACAGGTAACTTCGATGGATTATTTGATGCTATTCCAGATGGAACAAAATGTACACTACGTTCAAATTCACAAGTTGTGTTAACAGGTGATATTGTTAATGTTGCTACTAGACCATCAACAGGTTTAAAACTTGCAGAATCATCAAACGTCTATCGTGTACTACAGTTTGAAGACTATACAGATACAAGAGGAAATTTTGAAGTAGAATTTACACCAGGTGCAACTGCAACTGTTTCAATGTTTGGAATAATTGATAGCACAGATTCAACAACTGATATTGCAACATTTACGTTTCCTCATAGATTAAGAACTGGTGATACTTTTGTACCAAGCTCTACAGCAGTTGGATTTACTGCTGGTGTAACTTATTATGTCAAAGATGTTCCTAAATATGACCAAGTTATATTTTCGACATCACCAGGTGGTACAACTTTACCATTAACTACTGGTTCAAGTTTAGCATTAAAAGGTTTAATTCCTCACAAACAGTTACGTAATTACATCTTTACATTTGAATCAACTGGTACTTTGCCAACGGGAATAATTGAAGGACAAAAGTATTATGTAAAAGAAACTGGACTAACAACTACTACATTCCAAATTGGTGAAAGTGAAACAACTAATGCTATTGGAGTTACAGATGCTGGTACTGGTACAATTACTGCAAACATTGAAGGATTAGGTAAAACTACACTTAGAGAAAACTACGACTACATTGATTTAACACTTTATAAGCCAGGCGAACTTGTTGGAACTACAGGTGCAGGTCTTACGTATTCAGAAGGACCTAAAACAGGAGTTACAATTAGTATTGGTGCTCCGGCAGTGTTTACAAGTACAACACACGGATTAACACAAGGCGATTGTATTGTTTTCCAAACAACTGATACATTGCCAACAGGTATTAACGAAAGTGTACACTATTTTGTTTACAGTACACCTACTGCTGATACATTTACAGTAAGTACAGAATGGCCAACATTGAGTGCTGCTGTACAAGTAGAATCATTTGCTCCGCAGGCAGGAACACACACTTTTGGTAAAGTAAAAGGTGTAGCAGGCGACACTGAAGTTGCTGTTGTTCCAGTTGCTCCTGCTGATAGATCAAGAGTACCTAATTCAAGAGTTGTATTCAAAGGTGAAGAATACGTAATTACTAATTACGAATCAGAAGATGATATTAACGTAAAACCTTATGCAAGAATTACTCTTGACAGACCATTAGAAGATAGTTTACTAGACTATGGTGCAACATACACCATCAGAAGTGCTGTACCAGTAAGAAGTGTAGGAGCAGATGGTAACCTAACTATTAGAATTTCATTGACTCGTGTTACATCACACGATTTACTTGACATTGGTACAGGTTCATATGCAGATACAAACTATCCAAATGAAATTTACGGTCCACCTGTTAATGCTGTAAACGCAGCAACTGAAACAGATGAACGTGATGTGGGACGTGTGTTCTACGTAACCACTGACCAATTTGGTAACTTTAGAGTTGGTCCATTCTTTAGCGTTGACCAAGGTACTGGACAGGTTACATTCTCAGCAGCGATTGCATTGAGTAACTTGGACGGACTTGGATTTAAACGTGGTGTTCCAATTGCAGAATTTAGTACAGATTCAGGATTTAGTGATAACGCTGTTGATACTGTACCAACTGAAAACGCAACTAGAGTTTATTTAGAAAGACGTTTAGGTAAAACACACAACGGTGCAGCAGTACCGCAAGGTAACTTAATACCACCATTAAGCGGCGGCTTCTTAGCACTAGACGGTGGCCTTCCAATGAAAGGTCCGGTAGATATGAATGTGGTTAACAAAATAGTTAACCTTGCTGATCCTACTGATCCAAGAGACGCTGTTAACCTTAGAAGTTTAACATTTGAAAATATTCAAAACTTTGGATTTAATGCTGTTAAGGCAAATGAATTTATTGTGTTTACAGGTGTTGGTCAAGAAGCGATCAACGTAAGCGTTGTTGGAGACATTGACTTTAACATTGATTCAACTGCAAATACTATTGATGCACAAATTAATCCAGACACAATTTTAAATGCTGATGTTAATAGCACAGCAGGTATCGAGCAATCAAAACTATTAATGAACCTTGCAGGTACAAGTGCAGCAGCACCGACAGGTACACAAGCAGATAAACAAGCAGCAAGTGGTGTTGTTAGTTTTGACGATGCACAATTTGTAGCAAGTAACGGTTGGATTACACTTAAAGATAATGGTACTCCAAGAAGTGCATTAGCACAAGTTACAGCAAGAAGTGTAATTGGTAATAATCAACTTACAGTTGACGATGCAGCAGATGTTCCATTTACAACTGTTGTAGATAACGGTGGCGGTGTTAAAAAATCACAATACAGTAGCATTGGATTCTTACGTAGAACAAATAGCGTAAGTAACACTGACGATTTAGATTATACAGTTATTGATGCAGTAGCAGCATATACTGGCACAGGTGATAATAATACACTTATCCAAAGAGACAGTAATGGTGACTTTGGTGCAAACAATGCAGACTTTAGTACACTTAAAATAGATACTAAGACTGCAATTGATACAGGAACTATTTCATCAGGTGGATTTATTAGACTTTACACTTACGGTGGTAATGGCGGTATCTATTTACAAGATGGTTCATTAGCAAGTGATAAAACTAACCAATACTGGAATAACAAACACGAATTTAAAACACAAGACGGTTTGAGTAATGCACCTATTACAGCAAGTAGTGTAGAAACACTAGTGCTGACTACAGGTGGTAATACTACAACTGGTACTGTAACTGGTAGATGGTCACTAACAGGTTCATCACCAAACGAATCAAGGTTTGAAGCAACTTATGCTGCTGACCTTGCAGAATACTATGAAGGTGACAAGGAATATGAAGTTGGAACAGTATTAGTATTCGGAGGTGACAAGGAAGTTACTACTACAAAAGATAAAATGAGTAGAAAAGTAGCAGGTGTTGTTTCTGATAGAGCAGCATATGTTATGTACAGTGCTTGTCCTGGACTTAAAAATCTTGTTGCATTACAAGGTAGAGTTCCTGTAAAAGTAGCAGGTAAAATTGAAAAAGGTGACACACTTGTAACTTCACATATTGAAGGTGTTGCAGTTGCATCAGATGATCCTAAACCAGGAACAATTATTGGTAAAGCAATTGAAGCATATGATAGTGATCATATAGGCACAATTGAAGTAGCGGTAGGGAGATCATAATGGCATTTGATAATAACGTAAGTCCGGGTACACCACCGCTTAATTGGCAAAAAGTCAAAGATGCATTTGATATAATAAATCAGAACTTTACACAGATAGGTTCTGCCATTGCACAGTACAGACCCGTAACAATTATTAACATTGACAATAGCAATCCTGTAAAAGTTACTACAAGTGGTAACCACGATTTACCAGCAGGTTCACGTGTAAACATTTTAAGCACAGGTGTTTCACAACTAGACGGTAATGAGTTTTATGTAAGTGTAAGCAGTGCAGACGAAGTATTACTTTACACTGACGAAGCATTAAGCATAGCAGTAGATGGTGCAACACACGATGCTTATCCATCGTCAGGTGGTGTTATACAAGGATACAGTCCTTTTGCAAATATTGACTTTGATGTATTTAGAAATAATATTATACCTGCAGATACAGGTATTTACAATTTAGGAAGTTTTAGTAAGCAATGGAAAGAAGTACACATTGAACCTAGCAGCGATGTACCAGGTAGTGAGAATAATGGTTTATGGTTAGGACTTGCTAAAATTGAAGGTAATGGAACTGTAATTAATCTTCCAGTCGACTCAACTGTAGACGGAACAAAAATTATTGATCTAGATAAAACTTTCTTTAAAGAAGTACAAGTAGATAATGAAAATGCAGTTGTAGCAGATGAATTCGTTGACAGTTTAAACTTGATTAGCGGCACTGCTATGCAACTTACTGTTGACAGTAGTGCAGAAAGTATTACATTTACAAACACAGGTGTTACACAATTAGCAGGTAGCACAGGTGTAAGTGTAAGTGCTGCAACAGGAAATATAACATTAACAAATACAGGTGTTACAAGTGTAGGAAATGGTAATACTTTACCGACAGGACTGCCAGTAGGATCAGGTATTGCAAGAGATAACACTACTGGTGTAGTTACAATGACTAACACAGGTGTTATTGATCTTGATGATGGTTTTGGTATTACACTTTCAAGAGACGATGCAACAGGTATTGTTACAGTAACCAACGCTGCTCCAGCAGTTAATACATTTGGAACATTTGCTGTCCAAGGACAATCAGATGTACAACCCGATAACACTTCAGATACTTTAGAATTTGTTGCAGGTTATGGAATAGGAATTACAACAGACGGCCTTAATGATAAAATTAATTTTGCTTTTGATCCTAATGTGGATATTAATGGTAGTGTATTTGCTGATGATAGTACGTTGCTTGTTGACGGTGTTATGGGTAGAATTGTTGCTGATGTTTATGCTAACGTATTTGGTAATGTTACTGGTAACTTAACTGGTAATGTAACTGGAAACACAACTGGATATCATACAGGTGATGTTACAGGTAGTGTGTTTGCAGATGATAGCACAAAATTAGTAGATAGTGTTGATAGTACTTTTAATTTAGATGGAACTGTAGGCACTAATGTTATTGCAGATCAAAATAATCAATACGATTTAGGATCTAGTGCAAAACAATTTAAAAACTTATTTTTATCACAGCACATAGAACTAGGCGGAAACATTGTTGCAATTGGAAATGTATCAGCAGCAACACTAAATGGAAACTTAGTTGGTTACCAAACTGGTGATATGACTGGTTCAGTATTTGGTGATGATAGTACAAAACTAGTAGACGGTGCCGAAAGTAAAATTGTTGGCCCAGTTGAATCAGATAATATTAGAGGATCATTTATAGGAACAGTGTTTGCAGATGATTCTTCTGCAATTATAAATGAGGAAGGTACAGTATTAGGAACAATTGCTCCTGGTGCAGCAGCACCTGCATCAGAAACAGAAGCAGCACCTGTAGGTGAAATTAGAGTTGATGACAATTATGTTTATGTCCGCAAGAGTACGGGCTGGGGCAAAATTGCAATCGGCGGTTGGGTATAGGAGCGGATAGATGGCAAAACTAACAGTAAACATTGGCTCTAGTGCAAACGATAGAACAGGTGATAATCTACGTACTGCCTTTAATAAATTAAATTCAAACTTTGATGAAATATATCTAAGTGTAGATACTTTGACTTCACAGGTTGCTACTATAACAGGTAGCGGTACTAGTAACAGCGCATCAGGCAATACAATTGTAGGAGACATACAAGGTTCAGTTATTGCTGAAGATTCAACTGTATTGGTAGACGGAGTTGGTGGTGCAATTGATGCTAGTAACTTAACAGGTGCTTTACCGGCAATAGATGGTAGTGCATTAACTGGTGTTGTAAGTGCATTTAGCGACTTAACAGGAACACCAACTACAATAGCAGGTTATGGAATAAGTGATGCCTATACAAAAGCAGAAGTAGATAGTTCTATTGCTTCTGTTACAGCAGGACATTTTGATTTTAATATTACAGGCGATGACTCAACTGTAAGAACAGTAACTTCGGGTAGCACATTACAAATAACAGGTGGCACAGCAATTACCACAGCAAGTGATGTGGACGGTAATATTACTATTAACGGTGTTGCACAGGATTTTGCGTTTTCAAGTTTAACAGGAACACCAACTACATTGGCAGGTTATGGGATTACAGATGCAGCAACCTTAGCAGCGCCAGCATTCACTGGTGCAGTAGACTTTACTGGTGCAACAAGTGTAGACTTTACAAGTGTAACTGTTACTGGCTTAGCAAGTCACACAGAAACAGATCCAGTAGTAGGTGCTATCAACGGTATTGTAAAAGCAGACGGCGCAGGAAACATTTCAGCGGCAGTGGCAGGAACAGATTATCTAACAACTGTTGCGTTTAGTGATTTAACAGGTACACCAACCACAGTAGCAGGTTATGGAATTACAGATGCATTTGATGGAGCATTTGGTTCATTATCAGGCACGCCAACTACACTGGCAGGCTATGGAATTACAGACGCCGCAACACTAAACAATATGGCTCCAACAGGTGCAGTTGACTTTACAGGTGCAACAAGTGTAGACTTTACTGGTACAACAATTACAGCATTAGACTCATCAGGACTTACTAAACCTATTGACCTTGACGATAATGAGGAAGTTAGGTTTGGCACTGATAATGATATGAGAATATATCACAGTGGGACAACAGGTAACATCGATAACAACACAGGCTCTTTGATCATAGACGGTAGCACAGTGAGAATACAAGATGGCGCATTGGCAAATACTGCTATATCAGCCGCAAACGGTATTGCTACACTTTATCACACAAACACAGCAGTATTAAACACAACAGCAGGTGGGATAAAAATAGAAAAAGGCGTTTTAGAAAAGTTTGCTACAACTAACAGTGCTACAGGAGTTACAGCATTAGATTGTTCAACAGGACACGTTCATTATCTAACAGGTGCGTCAGGTGATATCACAGCAAACTTTACAAATTTAAATTTAACAGTAGAATACGCAACAAACATTACAGTAATTATTAACCAAGGTGCTACACCTTATGAAGTTACCGCTGTCCAAATAGGAGGAGCGGCACAGACCATTAATTGGCAAGGTGGTGTGGCTCCTACAGGAAACGCAAACGGAATTGATTCATTCTCATTTACTATATTAAATGATGGTGGCGCTTACGTTGTGCTTGGACAGATGGTGGACTTCACATAATGCCGATATTATCAACAGCAACAGGTAGTTTTTTCGCAGGACGTAGAGCAAGTACTTACAGTAGTGCGGCTTGGGATCCTTCAACAGATATTACTGCCGCGGCTTGGCTTGATGCAAGTGATACTTCAAGTTATTCAACCAGTGGATCAAATGTTACAGCAGTCACAGACAAAGCAGGCAATGCCACAGTCACAGTGACCGGCACACCCAATATAACAAACACACTGGACAGCAAAAATGTTTGGACATTTACATCAGGAGAAGATTTAACCACCGACGAGGTTGCACAAGCCAGCAGTGGCAATCACTGGGCTATTGGTGTAATGCAATGGAATCAGATCAACGACACACAGGATAGTTTCTGGAGTTTAGATACTACAGGTAGTCCAAAAAGATGCTATGCTGTAAGTGCTAGTAACGCAAGTGCATTTGATGGTGAGTTGGACCTAGACGCTTTGAGCAATCCGAACAGGATATCATCAACCATAGGTAATGCCCAGGACTTTGATTCAGGTATTGCTCAAAACACTTGGGTTATTATTGGTGCTATATTCAACAAGACAGGCAACCAGATTGCTGTTAGAGTAGATGGTGATAATGCATTTACACCTGTGAATGACTATGATAATAGTCTACAAACAAATATGGATTTAAGAATATTTAGAAACCGATCCAACGAACGAATGCAAGGTCAAATGGCAGAGTTTTTTACTGTAGCAGACGTTCCAGGCACAGGCGGTACAGATATAACAGATTTTGAAAAAGCAGAAGGTTATCTTGCTCACAAGTGGGCACTAACAGGCAATTTACCTGTAAGTCACCCATATAAGAGCACAGCACCAACAGGATAAATACTACAAATAGGAAAGCAAAATGGCAGATTTACAAACAATTAATATAGGAAATGTAGTTAACGACGGACTAGGTGACGATCTAAGAACCGCATTTGAAAAAGTAAATTCTAACTTTTCTAGTTTAAATGCTGAACTTACAGTAGAGGTTATCAATTTATCTAGTTCAGGCACAGGATTATTTAAAGAAAAAGTAGGAAACGAACTACGCTTTAAAAGTCTACAAGGCGGTGCTAAAATTATTCTAAATGAAAGAACTGATACAGTAGAAATTGCTAGTACAGCACCTGATTCATTTACACGTTTTGATACAGATGCAGGAATAATGAGAGCTAGTGTGAATGAGGCGATCAGTGTACAAGGTACATTTGCTCCAGGTAGCGAAACACTTATAAAAGATATTGAAGTAACATCTGATGGTAGCACAGGCTTAAAAATTAAAAATATTATTCCTGTAACAGAATACTTAACAACATATGATTTTGGCAGTATTAACGGTTCATATGATAATGCTTTACAACTAAACTTTAATGCAGCAAATATAGAATTTGGCACACTGACACTTGATTCAGATTTAGATTTGGATTGTGGCGGATTGACGTAAGGAGGTAACCTATGGCAGTAACTTGGACCACGCCAGCAGGAGACCTAGGAATTCTAGAAGAAAGAATCACTGTTGACATCCCTTTAACTGCAACAACTACACTTAATGAAGATGTAACTTACAAAGTTATATCTGGAAAACTTCCTGCTGGTTTACAATTACTAGGTAATAGAATCAAAGGAACACCGGGAGAAGTTGTAAAGTTTACTGAATCTAGATTTGTAATACGTGCATCGGATTCACAAGATGAAAAAGATAGAACTTTTAAATTATCTGTGGACGGTGCAGATATACCTGAATGGGTAACAGAAGAAGGATTTATAAATGTAGGAGCAGGTGCTGCATATTTTGTTTTAGATGATGCAGAAGTAGACTTCCAATTAGAAGCAAGAGACAATGATGTAATTGCAGGAGATGTATTAGAGTTTTACCTTGTTCCTAATAGTGGACAATTACCTCCAGGTTTAACAATGAGTAAAACTGGACGTATAAAAGGATTTACAAAACCAGTCAATGCAGTTGCGTATAGTACTGAACCTATCGGTGCATATGATACACAAGCATTTGATGTAACAGGATTAGATATTGGTAAGAACAACAGTACAGGTTTTGATACGTACATCTATGATACATTAAATTATGACTACAGTGAAAGAGGTGTAACACCTAAAAAATTAAGTAGAATTTACACATTTAGTGTTGCAGTGACTGACGGTGTTAATAACATTTCACGAATGTTTAAAATATATGTTGTTACAGAAGAATTTTTACAAGCAGATAATACACTTGTACAAGTTGATACAAACTTATTCCAAGCGGATAGTAGTAGAGATAGAACTCCGCTTTGGATTACAGACAGTTACTTAGGTAGATATAGAGCAAATAACTATCTTACTTTACAACTAGACGTGTATGATCCTCCAAGTCTTTCAGGAACAATAATTTATTTTATACTTGCAAATAATCCAGATGGTACTCCAAGTACTATTCCGCCAGGACTTGTGCTAGATAATACAACTGGAGAAATTGCAGGTGTTACTCCATATCAGGCTGCTGTAACTAAACAATATAAATTTACAATGCAGGCAATTAACTATCCGTTAATTCTTGCAGATACAGAATATACACTTGTAGGAGATTGGAACAGTAAAATTGTTTACTTGCCAGACCAAGCAGTAAGATTTTTAGGACAAATATGGATTGCTAAAGTTGCGAACAAAGGTGAAATACCTGGAACAGGAACTAGTTGGAATTCAAGTGTTTCAACTTCTGAGAAAACATTTACAGTTGACTTAATAGGTGAAATTGAAAGTGCATTAGAATGGAATACTGATTCAGACTTAGGAACTATTAAACCTAATCAACCTAGCACAAAAAGTGTCAATGCAACAAGTTTACTTTATGGCGGTAGAGTTGCTTATAGTATTACAGACGGTGCTCTTCCTCCTGGTTTAGACTTTTTACCTACAGGAATAATACAAGGCAAAGTAAGACAGTTTGCAGATAGTTCTGATCCTGGATTGACTAGATTTTATGAACAAGATAGTGCAGGTGCAGATCAGTCTACACTTAGTAGGGATTTCAGTAGTATATTTGACGGGGATACTACAAGTTATGATAAAGTTTATACGTTCACTGTAAAAGCACAAGACGGAGCAACTTTTTCAGAATTAGAAAAAACATTTACACTAACAGTTGTTGCTGACAATGAAAAGACTTTTGCCAACATTTATGCAAGGGCATTTCCATCTAAAGAAAAAAGATTAAATTGGTTTAACTTTATTACCAACTCACAAGTATTTAAAGCAGAAGATATCTATAGATATGGAGATGCAAACTTTGGTATACAAACTGATTTACAATGTTTACTATTTGCAGGTATTGAGAGCAAAGAAGCAGTAGCATATGTTCAAGCACTAAGCCGTAATCACTATGATAAAAGATTTAATTTCGGCACTATAAAAGTAGCAAAAGGTAAAGACCCAGTAACACAACAAACACTTTACGAAGCAATTTATGTTGACTTACTAGATCCTTTTGAAAAAGGAAACAAGAGTATAAGTGAAACTGTAGAACTAAAAGATAATATTAATAGTAAGGTTCTTGTAAGTTATCAGGGTATTAGAATAGACAGTGATATTCCGTTAGTAAGCGACAGAGATGTACAGCGTGTTTTTCCTAACAGTATAAAAAATATGAGAGAACGAATTGGTGCTGTAGGACAACGTGATAGAGAATTTTTGCCACTATGGATGCGCAGTATCCAAGATGATGCACAAGCGGAACTAGGTTATACAAAAGCATTAATACTATGCTATGCCAAACCAGGGCGTTCTAATGCTATTTTAGCACGTATAAGAGCCGAAAATTTTGACTTTAAACTGTTAGATTTTGTTGCTGATCGCTTTGTAATTGATATTATCGACGGTGAAATTCAGGATCAATACCTTAAATTTCCACAAAAACGTATTACAAATCACAGAAACAGTACAAGTGTATCACAAAATTTAGGGAACTAATTTAAGATATGCTAAATACTAACACAAAACAATTGGAGATATAACCGTGGCAAGTACTATTAATTTTTTAGGTATTAACGAAAACTTTCCAGTTGCCGGGCAAGATAATGATACACAAGTGTTTAGAGACAACTTTGACACTATAAAACAAAGCCTAGCATCTGCTAAAGAAGAAATTACCGATTTGCAGGGCAACACTGCAAAACTAAACTTAGACAATGATTTTGAATTAAACAAAATTCAAAGAGCATTATTACAGAACAATAGAACACAAAAGTTCGACGGCGGAACAATTTCTGCAAGTCCTACTACTATTGATTATGAAAATGGTGATTATCAAATCTTTAGAATTGCTGCAAATATTACAATGGACTTTTTAAATTTTCCAGGCGATCCTGTATTTTCTTCAGAAACAACTCCAATTGGTATGGGAAAAACAACACTGGAACTTTATAATAGCGGTAGCGAAAATCACACTATTACATTTGTATCTTCAGGCGGAACTGTGTTTAAGAAAGACGCAACTTTTCCTGCTGTGCTTACACTTGACTCAACACAAGATCCGCACTTAATTGAAGTATGGAGACATAGTGTAGATAAAATCTTCTTAAGATACTTAGGTCAATACTCATAATGTTTCATCCTTTTCAAGAGGATCCAAAAGAACTAACTGATACTGAAATCACTAATAAGATTTCCGAATTGGGTAGAAAATATAGCCAAGCGGCCAAATTAGGCAACAATCAACTGTTGACACAACTCCAAACATTTGTTACAATATACAGAGATGAATTACGTAGAAGAGCAATGCAACCTACTACAAACGCAAATGATGATAAGGATTTGGATCAACTAATTAATGTCGACTAAGTTTACACAAGAACAAATAGTAGAAGGAGTACTTAAACACGGTACAGATATCCTTGAGCATTGTCTTGTGGTTGATAACATAGACAACTATGTTAATATTGTTGAAAAAGAACATTTACGTTATCCTATTCCAAAAACAGAATTTAATAAAGACAATTGGTTTATGCCACAAACATACAAGGATATGGACATAAAACAATATATACTTACAATGTGTAGAACAGAAGAACAAGTTCAGCGTGTAAACATTGAACTAGCAGAATATGAAAAACGTGGACTGCTTATGCTGTTGAAACAAATGAAATATATCATTGATACACTAAGAGAGAATAATATTGTATGGGGTGTTGGACGTGGTTCGAGTGTAGCAAGTTATACACTCTATTTGATGGGTGTACACCGCATTGACTCGATTAAATACAATATACCATTAAATGAATTCTTTAAAGGAGTATAAAGATGGCTAGAACAGTAAAAAGTATGCGTGGAAAAGAAATTGATATGGAAAAACTTAATCTTAAGAATGAGTTACTTCCAGCAGTTGGAAACGCAAAAGTTAACGCTCGTGGCGATGAAATTGGTAAAGGTGGAGAAATTGTAAGAACAAGAGAAGAAGTATTACAAGACTACTACAATAAAAATCCAAGAGCAGTTAAAGAAGAAATTGTAAATCGTAAGAAATAATTTTAGAAAGGTATAAACTATGATTGAAGGCAAGTTACGCCCTATTCGTGATAGAGTATTAGTGATGGGTATGCACTTTGGCGAAACAAAAACCAAAGGCGGAATTATTATTGGATCGGATGATGGTAAAGCACACGGTGTAAAGCCACGCTGGTGTCAAGTTTATGCAAAAGGTCACGAGAACAATGACCCATACGAAAAAGGTAATTGGATCTTAGTTGAACACGGTCGTTGGACACGTAAAATCAAAGTAAAAGATGAAACCGGCGAAGTTATCGAAATCCAAATGGTCGAAAACGAGGCTATCTTAGCATACACAGATGAAAAGCCAAAAGATGCTGATCTCGCTTACTACGGCCAAGAGTACTCAGACGGAGCAAGTGCTACATTTGATCCTAGTATGTTTGGTGCTCAATAAGCAGTACTAAATTCCGGACATAATCTAAATGTTAAGGCCTTCCTAGGTCCTTTTGTAGTATTGATTGATACTTCCCCTGATTTTGGATGAAATTCGATCTTTGTAATCTTAGCACGTTCATTATTCTTACCAACAAGTATTTCTTGTCCTAGTTCTAAATTAAGTGAAATGTTTCTAATCATAGGATTATGTCCTCCATAAACAACGAATGTTGTAAAAATATTTAGTATTTCACTTGACAAGAGTAAACAGATGTTATATAATATAACATATTAATACTAACAAGGAGTTAGAATGTTCACAGCAGTACTAATGACAATAGCAGGTTTGTTTATGTATGACAACTCGGCTTTTTTCGCACAAGTAAAAACAGAACGCGAATTGGGCTACAGATTTGAATATGTAGGTAAACGCCCAGCAGATGACTACAAATATAGTATTCCTGTAATAAACGAAGAAACAGGTGAAAAGTTTATCTATTGGGAACACAAAATTCCTGCGGATTATTGTACGGACGACGGTTGTCCAGAATTCAAAGAACTATCAAGTAAAGAGGAGTAGCAATTGGCCCAGGTAGATCTAAACAAATATAAAGACTTTGTAAAAGAAGTAACAAGCGATCAAAGCGACTCTGTTGCACATATGCATCATAGAATGGTCGAAATGAGTGATAAATGTAACCCGTCATTGCTTATGACAGGTGCTATTGGTATCGCATCAGAAGGAGGAGAATTTGCAGAAATTGTTAAAAAATGTGTGTTCCAAGGTAAACCAATGGACGATGAAACTGTATTTCATTGCAAACGCGAACTTGGTGACATTATGTGGTATTGGATTAATAGTTGCCGTGCTCTTGGTTTGGACCCTAACGATGTAGTAGCAGAAAATGTAAACAAACTTAAGGCAAGGTATCCAGGTGGAGAGTTTGATGTACACTATTCTGAAAATAGGAAAGAAGGAGATCTTTAGTGTCTGATCAAAATAAGATTTACAGTGACGGATTAAAATTTAAATCCTTAAACATAGAAGGCACTGTTGTCAAAAAAGACGATAGATATATTGTTAAAGATAACACTGTATTAAAAAATCTTATTGTAAGCAGCACTAGATTAAATCCTAAGAAAAGTACATCAGGTCATTTACATAAAGGACAAGAAGAAGTCTATATGTTCTTAGAAGGTCACGGCACTATGGAACTTGATGGTGTTATACACAAAGTAGAAGCAGGTGATACTGTTCTAATTCAAGATGGAGTCTTTCATCGTGTTCACGCAGATACAGTAGAACTATATTTTGTATGTGTGTTTGATGGAAGGAGAACCATTTGAAAGTAGGAGTAAGAGGAAGTAAACTTGCACTTGCCTATGCCAATAAGGCAATCCAACTTATGGGCGAGGGCGAAATAGAAATCATTAAAACAGATGGAGATTTACATCCTGATACTCCTATACACGAGATAGGTGGTAAAGGTGTGTTCTGTAATGCTATTGAGTCAGCACTTGCAGAAGGATTAATTGATGTAGCGGTACACAGTCTTAAAGATATGCCAGGTGATGTAGAACATCCTGACTTACATATCTGTGCAGTATTAGAGCGTAGCAGACCTAGTGATGTTCTTGTAGGGAAGGTGTTTGATAACTTTGTATTAGGAACTAGCAGTCCTAGACGTAAAGCACAACTAGAACAGTTTTATGCTAATCAAAACGTACAAGTCAAACCTATTAGGGGCAACATAGATACAAGGCTTGCAAAATTAGACGCAGGCGAATACGATGCTATTGTACTTGCAGAAGCAGGTTTAGATGCATTAGGTATTAAAAGAGATTACACTAGGTTGCCTATTGTTCCAGCAGTTGGGCAAGGTATCATTGCATTACAAACACGCAAAGATGATACAGAAACAAATGCTGTAGTTAGTAAAGCAAACCACGAACTTACATACAGACAAGCACAATTAGAAAGAGCATTACTTAAAGGTATAAGTGGCGATTGTCATACAAAAGTTGCAGGTCACGCAAGAGGAGATAATCCTATCAAACTGGAGGCTGTGTATTATGAATAATAGACGAGTTGGATTTACAGCATCTGCTTTTGATTTATTTCATAGTGGACACGTTGCTATGTTAAAAGAAGCAAGAAGCAATTGTGATTATATGATTGTTGGATTGCAAACAGATCCAACTATAGATAGACCAAATAAAAATCAACCAATCCAAAGTGTATTCGAACGTTATGTTCAATTAGAAGGTTGCAAATATATTGACGAAATTATTCCTTATGCTACAGAACAGGATCTCGTTGATATACTTTTAACTTATAAAATTGATGTACGTTTTATCGGAGAAGAATACCAAACTAAAGATTTTACAGGCAAACAATTATGTGTTGACAAAGGGATAGAAATACACTATAATAGTAGACAACATTCATTTAGTACAAGTGGACTAAGAAAAAGGATAAGTGAGGCAAAATGAAAGAACTATGGGTAGAAAAATATCGTCCTAAGAACTTAGACGGATATGTTTTTAGAGATGAAAATCAACGTAAACAGGCAAAGAATTGGATCAAAGAAAAAAGTATTCCTCATCTATTGTTTAGTGGTGCTGCCGGCATTGGTAAAACTACTATGGCAAAAATACTAGTTAATGAACTAGAGATTCCGGAATATGATGTATTAGAACTTAATGCTAGTAGAACAAACAGTGTAGATGAAGTAAGAAATAAAATTACTAATTTTGTACAGATGATTCCATTTGGTCCTTTTAAAGTTGTACTACTTGATGAGGCTGATTACTTGTCGCCAAATGCACAAGCGGCATTACGTGGTGTGATGGAAGAGTATCACAGCACATCAAGATTTATTTTAACTTGTAACTACCCTAACAGAATTATTCCTGCACTACATTCTCGTTGTCAAGGTTATCATATTGAACGTATTGATCAAACAGAATTTACTGCAAGAGTTGCAACTATACTTGTTGAAGAACAAGTTGATGTTGACTTAGAAACACTTGACTTATATGTGAAAGCGACATATCCTGACTTGCGTAAGTGTATTAATATGGTGCAACAAAACGTTACAGACAATAAGTTGCAGGCGCCTAATAAAGGTGATGAAGGAACACAGGACTGGAAGTTTGATATGGTTGAACTTTTCAAGGCAGGAAAAATTGCAGATGCACGTAAACTACTATGTGGTAAACTTCGTGCAGAAGAAATGGAAGAAGTATATAGATGGCTTTATGATAATATTGCTATCTTTGGAGACGAAGACGCACAGGACAAAGCAGTGCTAATTATAAAGCAAGGCTTAGTTGATCATACACTTGTTGCTGATCCAGAAATTAATCTGGCAGCAGTATTAATTAAGTTAGGAAGACTATGAAAATTAGATACTACCACGACATTAATGGACCCCGATGGGTTGGTTTTTTACTAGCAATCATTGCAGCATTTATTCTTTCAAATGCAAATCCTGATACACAATGGATAGGTTGGTCGGTGGCTTGTGCTAGTTGCACTATGTGGATTTACTTTGGTATTAAAGATGGAGATACACCAAGAGCATTAATGGAAGGAATGTACCTATTATTAGCATTAAGAGCTATATACAATTGGTTAGTATAGTATGGCTTATATTGTAGACGACAAATGTATTAATTGTAAACACACTACTTGCGTGGCTGTTTGTCCTGTAGACTGTTTTTACGAAGGTCCTAATATGCTTGTTATCAACCCAGACGAATGTATAGACTGCGGTGTATGTCAACCAGAATGTCCGGAAGAAGCAATATTTCAAACAGATGATTCTGAAAATAAATGGTATAAACATAATCAATACTTTTCAGAACAATGGCCTAATATTACAGAAGAACAAGAACCTATGAAAGGTTATGAAAAGTATACCTTAATTGCATCAGATAAAACACACTTGTTTAAGGCTAAGGAAGACAATGAAGAATAAATTTTTATTTGCATATATGGATGTAGCGGAACGCTTTGCAAAATTATCACACGCTCGTAGATTACAAGTAGGTGCTATTGTTGTTAAAGACGATCGTATTATAAGTATTGGTTACAATGGTATGCCTAGTGGATGGGATAACGATTGTGAAGATATTGTTGCTGTAGATGAACTAGAACCTACATACAAAACAAAGCAACAAGTATTACACGCTGAAAGTAATGCCATTACAAAACTTGCTAAATCCACCGAAAGCGGCGATAAGAGTACAATGTTTTGTACACATTCACCTTGTATTGAATGTGCGAAACTTATATTTCAAACTGGCATCGATACCTTGTACTACAGAAAAGATTACCGTAGCACAGATGGTATAGATTTCTTAAAAGCCAGCGGCGTTACAGTCGAACAAATTTAATTATTTGTCTCCGTAAATATCTAATATCTCCTGCACTGCTATGTGTCTCTCAATATCTGCTTTCGCAAAGCGACAGATATCAACATATTGATGGTTATCAAAACCGTTATACAGTTTAAGGAACTCAAGTAAGCCGTTATTGCTAGGGCGGTCTGCCTGTTGCAAGTCACCTGTTACCACCATCTTAGATCCTTCTCCTAACCTTGTCAGCAGCATCTTCATTTGACTAGGTGTGGCGTTTTGCATTTCATCCGCTATAATTACGGAACGTTTAAAAGTCCTACCTCGCATATAAGCAAGTGGAGCAACTTCAAGGATGCCTTCTCTAATTTGCCTATCAATCTCTCTTTGACAGAAATTTTCAGCAAATACGTCTAAGATCGGTCTAGTCCAAGGAGCCATCTTTTCATTAAGATCACCTGGTAAAAATCCGTGTTGTTCATCGACCGATACCGCAGGTCTAGTGATTACTATCTTCTCTGCTGTGCCTTCTTTAAATTCGTCAATTGCCCATTGTACACCAAGCATTGTTTTACCCGTACCTGCAGGACCAATAGCGAAAACAATGTGTTTTGCTTCGTTATTAAGGACTTGCATATAGTGTTCTTGTGCTGGGTTTTTTGGGGTTACTTTGGGTCTGGAAGGTTTGCGTGAATTAATATCCACTATGTTATTGTACTCTGCGTGAGCTTTGTGTTTTCTTTTCATATTAAGGAATGTCCTCCGTTTGTGAAATGTGCCCAATAACGGAGTTCAGTAATATGTAATTTTTCAAAAGTCCGCTATCGAACATACTATTATTTAACTCTGTGTGATCAAAATAATACTATAACTTATCTAAACGATAAATACTTACTATACAGCAGAGAGCAAATATGGCCGATTTAAAAGACGTAATTAAAAATATAGAGCAAATATACCACTCAAACAACAGTCTTAACCTACTTAAAGACTTTGAACGTGTTATTGACGAATTAGACATCTATGTTTACGAAAACTGGATGGACGGAGAACTTATGAAAGGACCTAGTGAAAATAGGTACTTTGTTGAATGTACATTTATGTGGCCTAAAGATAGAATGCCTGAACCAGCAGGCGGCAAAAGATTAACTGAATATGGATGTAAAGTAGGATACGCAGAGTCTGCATTAAGAAAAGTTAGAAAGATTAAAACACCAGACGATATTAGACCTGGCACTAGAAAAGGCAAAATTGATATGGAAGAAGTATGGTTAGTAAATGTCAAGATGCCTAAACGTCTAATGAAGAACGTTGATAGAGGTTATAGTAACTTAGATAAAAATAAAGTACAAGACTTTGTTACACAAGGTTTGCCTACATCAACAGAACCAGTAGAACCACAAGCAGCGGAAGTAGCAAATGAGCAACCAGAATAAAGTAATATCAGAAGGTTTACGTGCAGGTGATTTAGCCGAAACAATTTATCCTCATTTTGAAATAGATAGTTTTAGATCTAAAATGGGTGAGGACGAAGATATTTGTGTAGTAACATTTCAATCTAAAGATAGATATCCGGCAAAAGATATGATGGAGTTTATTGAAAAAGGTTATAACTTTGTTTTAGATGCAGATGTAAGTGCAGGCGAAAATGAAGAAGGCGAATATAGTATTTTTGTTGAAATGGAAAGAACAAAAAATATTGCAGAAAACATTATGGAAATGTTGTACGGATTAGAAAAACTTACAGGTATTTTTGAATGGGACTTTAAATATTATAAAGACATTAAAAAGTATAATGCTACTACTGAAAACTTAAAAAAGAAAGTACCGTCATCTAGCAGAATTTATGAACAAACAATGCAACGTTTTAGAACAGATGAAATGAAAACATTCTTTAACAAAACACTAATGGATGATTTAATTTTAGAAGGTAATAAAATAACAGTTCTAAAGCCATTTGATAATAAAGTTGAATTTGAACTTGTTGAAGAAGGTGATGATAAACTTATCGAAGGCCTAGAAGATATTCGAGTAGATGCTGATGCAACAGCAGAAATTTTCTGGCTAACTAAAGTTATGGGTAACTATAACATACAAAAATTTGGTGACAACTACTTGTTCACTAACGAATCCAAGTCATTGGTTTTAAAAAGGATATAATATGAGTTTTGAATTTGAATTCACAAAAGCGCACCTAGGAGAAATTATCTCCGACAATCCAGATAATTGGTATGATGCATTATGCGAACTATTACCTAAATATGGTATAACAACAGAACGTAGAGTAGCACACTTTTTAAGTCAGTGCGCTCACGAAAGTGCAGGCTTTAGAAAATTAGAAGAGAACTTAAACTACAGCGAAAAGGCATTACGTGCAGTGTTTGGTCGTTACTTCGGTGATGCTCCAAAAGCAGATGCAGCAGAGTATGCTCGTAACCCAGAAATGATTGCTAACCGTGTATACAATGACACATATCGCAAATACAAAATGGGTAATGTAAATGAAGGCGACGGATGGAGATTCCGTGGACGTGGACTGAAACAACTTACTGGTCGTTACAACTATACAAAGTTTGGCGAAAGCATTGGTAAGACAGCAGAAGAAGCAGCAGAATATGTTGCAACACCTGCAGGCGCAATTGAAAGTGCGTGTTGGTTTTGGGACACAACTAAACTTAACGAGATTGCAGACACAGACAATGTTGTTAAGATGACTAAAAAGATTAATGGCGGTAACATTGGTTTAGAAGATCGCCAAAAGCGTTATGCACACGCACTTAAAGTATTAGGTATGGATGCAGACGACTTAGGTACAGACGAAGGTCATATTGATGTTGATGATATCGGTGTACTACGTAAAGGATGTAAAGGTGAAGGTGTCAAGATGATGCAAGAAGCATTAGGTATTGGCGCTGATGGAGACTTTGGTCCGGGAACAGAACGTGCTTTGAAACAATGGCAAATGTCAAATGGTTTAGTTGCTGACGGTATAGCAGGACCTGCTACACTAGAAAAATTACTAGGCTAATGAAAGTTTGTCAAAATTGTGGTAGAGAACACGAAGGCAGATTAATAGAGACATTTACGGACGGAGATAACAAACCTTTAGAAATAGTTGTTTGTACATATCCACGTTACTTAGAAGAGGAAAACGATGAGCAAAGTAGTTAAAGCAATATCAGATCATTTAGGTATTGATGAATCTAAAGTTGTACCAACAGCACATTTAATAGATGATTTAGGTGCTGACGAGTTTGATATTGTAGAGTTGACAGTTGCTATTCAAAAAGCAACAGGTGTTACAATTAGCGAAGAAGACGAAGCCAACGTTCAAACTGTTGGAGATTTTATTAAACTGGTGGAAGCATAATGTTTGGATCAATTAAAATAGCAATGGTTGTAATTATGTTGGCTGGTGCTGGCGGCGGCTTTATGTATGTAAAGACATTAAAGTCTGATTTAGCAGTAAGCGAAGCAAACAATGCTAAACTATTAGATAGTGTTTCAGAACAACAGGCTGTAATTGCACAGCAGAAAAAAGATTTTACTGCAATACTAGAAGCAAATCAAGAGCTTCAAGATCAGAATAGAGTTTTAAAAACTGAATTTGCAGCACTTGATAAACGCTTTAATAAAATAAACGGTCAAGGTGAGGTCCGCGACATAGGAAAACTTGCTGAAGAACGTCCAACATCGGTTGAACGTGTTGTAAACAGTGCTACTAAGAAAGCAATGAGATGTGTAGAAATTGCTATGGGAGCACCATTAACGGAGAAAGAGATCAATGCTACTAAGAAATCACAGATCAATTCTGAGTGTCCTAGTCTTGCTAATCCTAACTACGTTCCTTACTAGTTGTAGTACGGTATCTAAGTTAGATGTATTCAAGACAGAAGTAGAACGAGCGCCTCTTGATCTTCCTAATCCCGAAACACCT
>Ga0181555_1000213_pt1 | contig 57445 bp, 52 predicted proteins | sample 011ome_15_FD_145601 | JGI IMG/M metagenome (GOLD analysis project Ga0181555, IMG submission 145601) | Coastal salt marsh microbial communities from the Groves Creek Marsh, Skidaway Island, Georgia - 011504AT metaG (spades assembly) | ecosystem: Environmental > Aquatic > Marine > Intertidal zone...
CATTGGCTAAAGCTGCTGTACAGGAACCAGTATCAACATTAACCGTAACAGCAGAAGGAGCCGTAATCGTTGGATCTATGTTGTCCACAACCGTTACCGTTACAATTCCACAAGAACCCGGGGTTACACATCCACCTTCACCACGGATATAATAAGTTGTATCGACAATAGGACCAACATCAAAACTACCGGTTGTGGACGTTCCGATTAACGTGCCCCCACAGCTTCCTGTATAAATAACCCACTGTGTGGCGTCATTTAAATTACCATTAATAACAAGTGTAGTAGTTGATCCTTCACAAATCCCAATGACATCTCCAGTAATTGTAGGGACATCCGGAGAATTACAGTTATTGATTACTAAAGTTCCGACATCTGTTAACGTATAAAAAGATGCATTAGTAATTATAGCTGTAATACTGTAAGTTCCTGACGGGGTAACAGGCAAAGTCAATTGCCAATTTCCTGAGCCGTCTATGGTCACACCATTGGATGTATCATAGGTTTGACCATTAACAAGGACAGAAAAAGTTTCTCCTCCTCCAAGTGTAACTGTTCCATTTATTGTCGGGGTAGTATCCTGAGTGGTCAAATCATTGGCTAAAACTGGTCCTACAGGATCATTTGCTTGTACTTCCGCCAAATAATTATTCAGTGCATCTAACGCACCACTAGTTGCAGCATTTCCTGAAATACTCGTGCCATCAACAATTGCATAATTACTTGAATTTAAACGTAAACCAAAATTCGAATTGGCATCAACTGAATAAGCCGATAGACCAATATCAGACAAATTAGTTATTGGGTTAGCCGGATCAGGAATAAAACCAATAATTTCAAAAGTACCACCGGTGGTTACACGCCATACGACGGCCCCAGGCACTTCAAGAGTTTCTCCTGTCACTGAAGAAACAAGTATTACTGTCCCGACGATATCGTTACCTTGAATTTCGAAAAGAGCCCCGGAACTGTTCTGTTGAAAATAAGCGACTTCAACACCAAGTGTTGAAAAATTCTGAACATTAGTCGCTTGTTGAGGATTTGCACCTTGTACACCTATAAAACCATCTTGAAAAGGAAGAGTTAAAATGTTTTGAGCAACAACCGGTAGCCCTCCCAAAAAAAACAATCCCGCAATCAAAAATTTCTTAAAATTTAATCGAATTGTATTAATCCTATCCATAATTTGTATCATTTGGTAAAAAAAATATTTTTTAAAAGAATTTTCTCTTTCTAAAGTCTAAAAAACCAATTTAAATAAAAATTCCTTACCATTGAAAATCGTGACAACTTTTATGTTTACTATATAATTATCAATTTATGTAGCGTTTTTCAACACAAATCTGTTCCAAAGCATGGCGCTATGATCCAATATTAAATTTAAAAACCCGAATCTCGATATCGAGAATAATTGGCTTCAGAATGACACCTCTCTAAATACTAACCTGGCGTTAGATTTAATCAATTTCTCTATGTTAAAGGGTGCAGAAGTGCACTCTTTGATTTGCTTTTACACTGCACTTGGGCAAAAAATGATGAGTGAGAAAGGATCTAACTCCAATTATGCCCCATTTCTCCCGTCAGGTGTTTATTCCATGACTATTGAAACCAATCAAGGAAGGGTGAATAAAACCTTAGTTAGAGAGTATTTATTTCTTCATAGCAACTTTTGTCAAGCCTCGCCCAAAAGCGGGGCTTTGATATACCATCAGATGAACTTGATGGGTAGTTAGACTCTATCAATGTCAGTCTGACTTACTTAAGAGGGTTAGAAGTTGCTGGGCTGACTGAGGAAGACATGCCTAGTATATAGAGGTAGCCAAACTGTTGTAGTTATTTACCCTATATAAAATAAAAAGAGTTTGACTACCCCAAACCAGATAACACTTCAGAGAGTCTAATTGTCCCGTAAAGTAGTTTTTGCTCTATTGCGCTGTCTCTGTTTGACTTTTTTCTTTAGAATTCTTAACATACTACATTGAGGATTATGTCAAAAAACAAAAAGGCCAGCTCGATGAGCTGGCCTTTAGTTTAAAGAATAACAACTAATCTTATTTTATTCTTTAATTAATCGCTTGATCGCAGTAGCGCCTTCTGCCTCAAGTTGTACTAAGTAAACTCCAGAAGCAAGATTTGTTACATTGACACTGGCCTCACGATCCATGTTGCCTAAGTCAACACTTTGGATCAGTCGACCATTGAGGTCATAGATGAGTGCGTGCTCGATTTGAATATTACTGCTATTGCCAATATTCATCACCTTACGTGCTGGGTTAGGATAAATCTCAACCCCGGCATTAAGCTGTTTGCTAGCCGCACCAAGTACACTCTCTACGGTAAGTTCAAAACTACATGAGCCAACTCCCCAAGATTTACTGAAGATAATCACCCATGACTTAGTTCAGTGCTCAATTAATAAAGAGCAGCATGTTGAGAACTTAGTCAAGATTATTGAAAACGCCCTACGTAGACTATTACACAACTTTAATTAATCTATTATGCTTGTTAGCACCGTGATTATTTAAAAATCAAAAACTGTAATAATGATAGATTATTTTTCAAGCCATAGATTCAAAAATTACCACCATAGTAAAAGAGAAAAAATTCTTTGCCAACCCTCATAGTAATTTTGACAGTTTTGCACGCGCCCTTGGACAATCGAAATACCACATTAGAAGTTACCTAAACTTAACGATGTCACATTTATGGATCTTAAAAACAAGAATCGCATTCAAATCGCAAATGAACTTTTAGCGTCAAGACGTCACTATAAAATAGAATATGTGGCCCACAAATCTGGCTTCGAAAGCCTCTCCAATTTTTTTAAAATTTTTAAAAGACCGCTTAACTGTACGCCAGACGAGTATCGCAAAATGATTCACGCGACGAGAGCAAAAGCAAATCCCTGAGAGAGGAAAATAAAAACCCCTCGAAGAATATCTGAGGGGTTAGTACCTTGGGTGGGAATCGAACCCACACTCCGAAGAACACGAGTTTGAGTCGTGCGCGTCTACCAATTCCGCCACCAAGGCAAACGGGAGGCGAAAATAAAAAATATTTTCAAATTGTTAGTAATTCTGTGGTTCATTTTTGTGTTATGACATACAGAGGTTTACTTTTGTAAGACATTAAGAATTTCGTCATGACTGCATTAACACCTCAACCAAAAATTTTTGCCTGCAAGCAAAGCCAAGAACTCGCTAAAGATATCGCCAAATCTTTTGGAATCCCCCTTGGGAATGTCATAACATCCACCTATAGTGATGGTGAATTTCAGCCTTCATTTGAGGAGTCCGTGCGCGGGAGTCGCGTCTTTATTATTGGTTCAACTTTTCCAAATAGCGACCACCTAATGGAAATGCTTTTAATGCTAGACGCTGCGAAACGGGCCTCTGCCAGACATATTACCGCCGTCCTTCCTTATTTCGGATGGGCGCGACAGGATAGAAAAGACAAACCCCGTGTTCCGATCGCCGCAAAACTTGTGGCCAAAATGCTAGAAACGGCTGGGGCAACACGCATCATTACTATGGATTTGCACGCCGATCAGATTCAAGGCTTTTTTGAAAAACCGGTGGATCATTTATTTGCCTCGACCATCTTCTTACCCTATCTGAAATCGCTAAATCTAGAGAACTTGACTATTGCTTCTCCTGACATGGGTGGTTCAAAAAGAGCTTATGCCTATTCAAAGGCATTGAGTAGTGATGTGGTGATCTGTTATAAACAACGGGCCAAAGCCAATGTCATTGAGCATATGGAGCTCATCGGAGAAGTCACTGGTAAAAATGTCGTTTTAGTAGACGATATGGTCGATACCGCAGGGACCTTAACAAAAGCTGCCGATATCATGATGGAGCGCGGGGCACTGAGTGTGCGTGCCATATGTACCCACCCAATACTTTCGGGCAAAGCCTATCAGCGCATAGAAGAGTCAAAACTTGAAGAATTGATCGTGACCGATTCAATTCCGTTGCGTCAATCCAGCAGCAAAATCAGAGTTTTGAGTTGTGCCGATCTTTTTGCTGATGTCATGGTACGCGTCCATGAAAATGAGTCGATCAGTTCTAAGTTCATTATGTAAGATTTAATGAATCCGTGGACCTTTTCAGCTACGATTCTAATCATCGCGGCCTTAATCCATTATCCTTTTTGAACCGCCTAAAAAACGGACTCACCTTTAGTAAAAACCAAAATAAAAATTTACCTTTGCCGCCCCGAAGCGAGAAAATCTCGTCATAAGGGTAATTTATTTATTAAAACAAAATGAAATCAATTACAATCAACGGACTCGAAAGAGAAAGCGTGGGTAAGGTAGCAACCAAGGCCCTACGTAATGCTGGAAAGGTTCCTTGCGTGGTATACGGAGGGGATGCGCCTATTCACTTTTCAGCGGATGAAATCGCATTTAAAGACTTAGTTTACACTCCTGAGGTACACACAGTCGTAATTGCACTTAATAACGGGACTAAAGTGGAATGTATCCTTCAAGACATTCAATTCCATCCAGTAACCGACAAAATCTTACACATTGACTTCTATCAAATTTTTGATGACAAAGAAGTTACCCTTGAAATCCCTGTGCGTTTGTTAGGGAATTCTCGAGGAGTGCGTAACGGAGGAACGTTACGTATTGTAAATCGTAAACTTCGCGTTAGAGCTTTGCCTGCAAATCTTCCAGATTTTATTGAGGCGGACATCACTGAGATGCGTATCGGACATAAAATGTACATCGGTGCTATCGAACAAGAAAACTTCAAAATCATGCATCCAGATAACACGGTTATCTGTCAGGTTCGTACTTCACGTGCGGCCGTGAATGACGCTGATGATGATGAAGACGAAAATGAGGCCGGTGCAGACGAAGCCGAAGCTCCAGCTGAAACTGCTGCTGAAGCGCCAGCTGAGTCTTAACTTCAATATTGAGAATTGTATTTAAAAGCATCCTTTAACGGGATGCTTTTTTTATTTTTACACCTAGTTTCTACTCTTTTCCAAGAACTAAGATTGTGTCCATGAAAAAGTTTCTTATTGTGGGTTTAGGTAACATCGGTGCGGAATATTCCCATACACGACACAATATTGGCTTTCAAATTTTAGATCATTTTACAAGACATCATCAACTTAATTGGCAAACCGTCAAATTAGGGGATCGTGCCGAATACAAAATAAAAGGGCGAAGCTTTATTTTGATCAAGCCCAGTACATACATGAATCTTAGCGGAAAGGCTGTACTCCATCACTTACGACAAGAAAAATTAGATCCGAGCCAAATGCTGGTGATTACTGATGATCTTAATTTGCCATTTGGCGCCATTAGACTGAAGGCCAAAGGAAGTGATGGCGGTCATAATGGCCTAAAAGATATTCAGAACACCCTACAAACCACAGTTTACCCAAGGTTTCGTTTTGGAATTAGCAATACCTTTGGCCAAGGTCAGCAAGTGGATTACGTCTTAGGTGAATGGTCTCCCGAGGAAACCAAATTAATGACCGAAAGGCTTCAAAAATCCTTAGAAATAATCCCCGCATTTGGACTAAGTGGGCTTGCTCAAACGATGAATAGCTTTAATGGAACATAAAATGCAAGTTCATAAACAGGCCCAAGAATTTAACCCAGAACGCGGGAGTGTCATTACTATTGGTACCTTCGATGGGGTCCATTTGGGCCATCGGACCATCCTAAAAAAAGTTGTAGATGAGGCTCGGGTTAGAGATCTAAATGCTGTGCTCCTAACGTTTTTTCCTCATCCCAGAATGGTGGTTCAAAAGCAAACCGATTTAAAACTGCTCAACACCCTGGATGAGAAAATACAACTCTTAGAAGCCTTGGGGGTCGACCACCTGGTGATTCAACCGTTTACCAAAGAATTTTCGAGACTTACCGCCGTGGAATATGTGCGCGATCTATTGGTAAATCAACTAAAGGCGAAAAAAATAATTATAGGATATGACCACCGCTTTGGGCGCAATCGCACGGCTAATATTGACGATTTAAAAGAATTTGGCTTGGTTTACGACTTTGAGGTTGAAGAAATCTCTGCCCAACAAAAGAATGCTGTTGCCATTAGCTCAACAAAAATTCGAAAAGCGCTTGCCTTAGGTGATGTCGATACGGCAAATACTTATCTCGGGAGGGCGTATCCTTTAAGCGGTATTGTGATTAAGGGGCAATCTCTGGGTCATACTCTCGGTTATCCCACAGCAAATTTTGTTGTCGCAGAGTCCTATAAATTATCCCCAAAACAAGGGGTTTATCTCAGTTCAACAATAATCGATGGGCACCCCTATTTTGGCGTAACTAATATCGGTACTAACCCAACCGTAGGCGGCGTTGACCCCCGCATAGAAACTCATTTTTTAGAGCTCAATGCCAATCTTTACGATCGACCAATACAGATTAAGCTCCTTAGTAGAATTCGCGATCAAAAAATCTTCCCAGATTTGAATGCGTTGAAATCAGCTATTGCTGCCGATATTCAATACGCTACTGATCTCATACCAAAATTCAGAAACCGTGTGGTTTAAGCCTATTGATAATATTGGGCTTGTCCTCTGGCGTATCGTTTTTGGTTTACTCATCGCCTTAGAGTCATTTGGTGCTTTAATAACAGGATGGGTCAAGGAAGTATTGATTGACCCTGTTTTTACGTTTAGCTTTATAGGTTTTGAGTGGTTGCAGCCCCTGCCCGGATATGGCATGTACGGCTATTACACATTAATGGGGCTTTGTGGATTAGCGATAATGCTAGGTTATCGATATCGCTGGAGCATGCTTCTTTTTGCGGTACTGTGGACGGGGTCTTACTTTATGCAAAAATCAGCCTACAACAATCACTATTATCTCTTGTGCCTGCTTTCATGGCTTATGATTTTTCTTCCCGCGGCCAAAGACCTTTCTTGGGATGCGCGCGCACTTGGGAAGTCTCAAAATCGCATGCCCTCATGGGTCCTTATTTTATTGATTGGACAAGTATGGATTGTCTTCACTTATGCCGCCTTGGCTAAACATTATCCCGATTGGCTCGACGGCACAGTCATTGCCTTATTTATGGACGGTAAAAAAAATTATCCGATTATCGGCCCGTGGCTTCAAAATAACACGGCACAACAAATAATTATCTGGGGCGGAATATTTTTTGACGCTTTGATCATTCCGGCGCTTTTCTGGCGTCGTACCCGAGTCGCCGCCTTTATCCTATCACTGGGCTTTCATTTGTTTAATTCAATTGTGTTTCAAATCGGGATATTCCCTTATATGAGTATCGCTTTTGCCTTATTATTTTTCTCCCCGCAGAGCCTACGTCAAAAATTTGGGCGCTGGATCATCCGCTTTGAAACCCCAATTCAAAACAAGTTAGAACAACCCCATTGGGTCAAACCGCAGATTCAAAACCTCAGCCCTACAAAACAACCTTGGATTCCGGCACTCATTGTTGTTTATCTCGTGATCCAAGTACTGCTTCCCCTGCGCCACCATTTAATTAAAGACTCTGTCCTTTGGACAGAAGAAGGCCATCGAATGAGCTGGCGCATGATGCTTCGGGCGCGCAAAGGCATTACGAGCTTTTATGTAATGGAACCAGGGACTGGAGTAAAATCGGTTTATCCATTGCGCGATTTAGTCACCCAAAAACAACTTAAAATGCTTTCTTCGCACCCAGATTTCATCTGGCAAATGGCGCAAAAGATTAAAGCAATAGAGGCCGAAAAAAGACGTGAAGTAGGGGTTTATGTCCGCAGCCGCGTCAGCATTAATGGACGCGAATACAGCCCGCTGATCGATCCTGATGTTAATCTAGCAGAGGAGCCCTGGGATGCCTGGAGACACCATGACTGGATTTTGCCCAGCCCGTTTTGAGCAAAAACGGACAAAGAATCCGGCCCGGGCCTTAAAAGCATCTATTTTTCGCTAAATTTGACCCGCTAAATAAAGCTATAATGTTACAAGTATCCCAGATTCGAGAGCAATACGATCAATCCATAGAGGCCCTAGCAAAAAGGGGGGTTGATGCCCGAGAAGTTTTTGATCGCGTCCTTAAATTGGATGAGCAAAGACGTGCCACACAAGCGCAACTAGACGAAACCTTAGCCCAGTCCAATACATTTTCTAGAGAAATAGGTCAGTTGTTCCAAAATGGCCAACCACAAAAGGCCAATATTCTCAAAGAAAAAACCACCCAGTTAAAGGCGCAATCTAAGGTATTACAAGAGCAGCTCAGTGAATTTGCCCAAACCCTTCAAGAAGTACTTTGGACGATTCCGAATCTGCCTAATGCAATCGTCCCTGCTGGCAGTAGTGATCAAGACAATGAGGTGGTGCTTCAGGAGGGCGATATTCCTACCTTACATGAAGGCGCTTTACCCCACTGGGAATTGGCGAAAATCTACGACCTAATCGATTTTGAGCTCGGTGTAAAAATAACTGGAGCAGGGTTTCCTGTTTATAAAGGTTATGGGGCGCGGTTGCAGCGTGCGCTGATCGCTTATTTCTTGGACAAAAATACCAATGCGGGGTATACTGAATACCAGGTGCCTCATTTGGTGAACGAAGCCTCAGGCTTTGGCACAGGACAATTGCCAGACAAAGAAGGGCAAATGTATCACGTCACTGGGGATAACCTCTATCTCATCCCAACTGCTGAAGTCCCAGTAACTAATTTATTTAGGGATGTTCTGCTCAACCAAAGCGATCTTCCTGTTTGTTGTACGGGCTATACGCCTTGTTTTAGAAGAGAGGCCGGTAGTTACGGGGCTCATGTTCGAGGACTCAATCGCCTTCATCAATTTGATAAGGTAGAAATTGTACGCATCGAACATCCGGATAACAGTTATCAGGCTTTAGACCAAATGGTTGGCCATGTCCAAGAGATCCTTCGAGAATTAAATTTACCGTATCGCATTTTGAGATTGTGTGGAGGGGACCTCGGATTTACTTCAGCCTTAACCTATGACTTTGAGGTATTTTCTACAGCCCAGGACCGATGGCTAGAAACCTCCTCTGTATCTAATTTTGAAACCTTCCAAGCGAATCGTCTTAAATTGCGATTTAAAGACAATGACGGGAACAATAAGCTCGCGCACACACTCAATGGCAGCGCCCTTGCCCTGCCTCGTGTGATGGCTGGAATCTTAGAAAATTATCAAACCCCTGATGGAATTAAAATCCCTGAAGTCCTAGTTCCTTATTGTGGATTTGATTTTATTCCGGCTCCAGGGAAGTAAGGTTTTTTGGCTCGAATCCACCGTCATCTCAAGACATGTGGTATCTTTAAGGCATGAGATTTTGGGTTTACTTTTTGCCAATCATGTTGTTATGTTCCCCCGCTTGGGCACAAAAAGAACATTTGGCCGAAAATTACTTTGAACAAGGGGCTTATGATAAAGCATTGAGCCTTTATCAACGTTTGGTTGAAGAACAACCGCGTCAACCAAAATATGTGCTCGGACTTGTGCGCACTTATCAGCAACTCAGTAAATTTGATCAGGCAGAAAATCTACTCAAATCGAGACTTCTCGAGCCTCGAATTTTTCCCCTTTATTATATCGCTCTGGCAAATAATTTCAATATGCAACGTCAAGTAGATTCCGCACAAATCTATATCGACAAGGCTCTTAATTACACCTATGAACAGCCCAATTACACCGTTTCAATGGGTAAAGCACTAACGGATCTAAGTCTGTTAAATGCCGCCAAAAGCCTTTATCAAGGCGTCATGCAGCGCTATCCTGAAAAGGATTTCAATTTACAGCTGGCGCGCGTCTATGGAGAACTTGGTGAATTAGAACCCATGTTTGAAACCTATTTAACCTTGATGGAATCAACACCAAGGTTTATTCCCAGCATCCAACGTTATCTCGAGACCTATATCACTGAAGACCCCTCAAATCCGGGAAATATTCAATTAAAAACCGCATTAATTAAACGCTTAGCCCAGCAGCAAGAACCTCTGTACAACAGTCTATTGAGTTGGTTGTTCGGTCAACAAAAAGAATACGGCAAGGCCTTTATTCAAGAAAAAGCCATTTTTATGCGGAACCCAGGGGACTTGACCGGTATTAAACAATTGGGTTATGCCGCCTTAAATGATGAGCAGCCCAGTATGGCTAAAACCATTTTTAGCTTTGTTTTAGAAACGGCCGTCGACCCTAGAGAGCGTCTTGCGGCCCATTTGGAGATTTTACGCTTGGATAGAAGCATGAAACAGCGCCCGCCTCAAGAAATTGAAATGAGCTACACTGAATTAATTCAGCAATACCAAGCCTTTGACCTGACCCAACTCAACCTAGATTACGCAGACTTCCTTGCTTTTGACCTTGATCGATCGCAAGAAGCCATTGCCCTTTTGAACAAAGCGGCAGATCGCGCCCAAAAATCATATGCCGAAGGACGCCTGCGTTTACTACTTGGCGATATCTTGGTTTTTAACGAGCAATACAATGAAGCCCTCGTGAATTATGCCTTGGTTCAAAGCGTGCTCAAAGATGATGACTTGGCTCAAGAAGCTAAATTCAAGGAAGCACAAACAAGTTATTTTCGTGGGGATTTTGAATGGGCCCAAACTCAATTAAAAGTTTTGAAATCTTCGACGGCACAAAAAATGTCCAATGACGCCATAGCCCTTCATGTTTTGATCAATGAGAATACGCTAGAAGACTCTACACAAATCGCTTTAAAAAAGTTTGCCGGTGCTCAGTTACTCATGCATCAAAAAAAATATTCCAGCGCGATCGAGGCCTTTATGACTTTACAAGCAGAGGAGCAAATTGACCGATTGGCCGATGATATTCTTCATAATTTAGGAACACTCTATCAGCTCACGAAAGCCCCTGAACGGGCCAAAGTCCAGTGGGAGACTTTAATTAATGAATACCCCGATAGTGTCTATATTGATGACGCACTTTTTGCCTTATCACAGCTCATGCTTTCAGAATTTATGGCCCCCGAAGAGGCCAAAACCTATCTCGAAGAGATCATCTTTAACCATGCCGACAGCATTTATTTTATCGATGCACAAAAACAATACAGAAAACTACGCGGAGACCAAATCAATTGATTTTGACGCAAAAACATAAAGCCTGTGTACATTTATAACGTTACCATAACCCTAGAACCCGAAATAGAAACCCATTGGCTTGAGTGGATGCAGCAAGAGCATATTCCTCAGATGATCCAAACCGGTAAATTTACAAAGGCACTAATGACAAGGGTTATTACTGATCAAGATTTAGGCGGGCCAACTTATTCGGTTCAATACCGCTGTAAAAGCAAAGAAATACTGCAAGACTATTATCGGGAAGATGCCGAAAAATTAAGAGCGCAAAGCGCCCGTTTTGCTGGCAAATTTATCGCCTTTCGGACCGAACTCGATGTGATACAAGAATTCTCATGAGTGTCAGTCCTAAAAAACATCTCGGCCAACATTTCCTCAAGGATCGCAGTATCGCCCAAAGCATCGCAGAATTGCTCACCGGGGTTGGTTATAAGCATTTATTAGAGATCGGTCCCGGCACTGGGGTGTTAACACAATATTTAATCAATAAACCCTGGCAACTTATCGCCCTTGATTTAGATCAAGAGTCTATTGATTACCTCAATGAATATTACACGCAAAGTGAACTTACCGTTCGCTACGGGGATGTCTTAAAGGAAGATTTTACGGAGCTCTGTGGCGTGAATCCTTTCGCCATAGTAGGTAATTTCCCTTATAACATCTCCTCTCAAATTGTATTCAAAACCATTGAATGGCGGCATCAAATCCCGGAATTCTGCGGTATGTTTCAAAAGGAGGTGGCCCAGCGGATTTGTGCCGCGCCTGGGAGCAAAACCTATGGCATCCTCTCGGTATTGACCCAAGCCTATTACAAGGCCGAGTACCAATTTACCGTTCCCCCCGGGGTTTTTCATCCGCCCCCAAAAGTCGATTCTGGGGTTTTACGCCTTACGCGGTATGATGATCTGGAACTTCCTTGTGATGAAGCTTTGTTTTTTAAAGTCGTGAAAACCAGTTTTCAGCAGCGTCGTAAAACTCTGCGTAACAGCTTAAAAATCTTCAATATCTCTCAAAAACTCAAAGAAGATAGTATCTTTGCGAGGCGTCCGGAGCAATTGTCTGTTGCGGAATTCATTACGCTCACCCAAAAAATGGAAAGCGATGGCATTTCAACTCACTCCTGAATTCTTAGAGAACGTCGAGCAGTTGGTAGCGCAAAAAAAGCGCAAAGCCATACGTGACCTTATGGGAGAGTTTCACTTCGCCGACCTTGCCGAAGTACTCGATGCCCTTGAAACCGAGCAAGCCACATATCTCGTTAAGTCCCTTGAAAGTGATGTGACCTCAGAGGCGCTCATGGAGCTTGACGATGACGTTCGTGAAAAAATTCTGGGTCGACTTTCCCCTAATGAAATCGCTCGAGAGCTCGAAGAAATGGATACCGACGATGCTGCCGATGTAGTGTCAGAACTCGATATTGCGATCCAGCGAAAAGTAATCGACCGTATTGAAGACGAAGAACACGCTGCAGATATTGTCGAACTCTTAAAGTATGACGAGGATACCGCGGGGGGGCTTATGGCCAAAGAATTAGTTCGGGTCAAAGACACATGGACCACAGCAGGCTGCATCCGAGAAATGCGTCGACAAGCCAAAAATGTAACTCGGGTTCATTCTATTTATGTTGTTGACAAAGATGGGGTACTGAAAGGTCGTTTGTCTTTAAAAGATCTGTTGACTGCGCCTGAACGTGCTCGGATCGCAGATATTTATATACCAAAAGTTGATTTTGTTACCGATACTACCGAAGGTGAAGAAGTCGCCCGGATCATGCAGAAATATGACCTAGAGGCCATTCCAGTGGTCAATGATGCTGGAGTATTATTGGGTCGGGTAACTATTGATGATATCGTGGATTTCATAAGGGAAGAAGCTGAAAAGGATTATCAAATGGCCGCGGGTATTAGTGGGGACGTCGAGGCTGATGACGGTTTGGGGAAACTGACCAAAGCCCGTTTACCATGGCTACTTATCGGTATGTTTGGGGGTATTGGCGCTGCCAGTATTATCGATGGTTTCGGAACCATTTTAAATGATTTTCCTAATTTATTTCTGTTTGTGCCCTTAATCCAGGCCACTGCCGGAAATGTCGGAGTACAGTCCAGTGCTATTGTGGTTCAGGGTTTAGCCAATGACTCTCTTAAAGGCAACATTGCAGGTCGCCTGATAAAAGAAACGGCTTTGGCCCTAATTAATGGCCTGAGTATCGCGATAATTGTACTGATTTTTAGTCACTTATTTTTCCACACCACTTATCTCGAGTCAATAAGCATTGGCCTTGCGGTAGTCGTGGTTATCCTAATCGCTGCGCTGGTCGGCACATTTGTCCCCATGCTCCTGGATAAAAAAGGCATTGATCCTGCAGTAGCTACAGGGCCCTTTATCACTACGAGTAATGATGTTTTTGGCATCCTTATCTACTTCTTGATTGCAAAATTCATCCTAGGCTTTTAGATACATTACATGAAAATCCTTCATATTGATCAAAATCATCCCGTATTATGGTCAGAGCTCAGTGTTCTTGGTTATGAGAATACTCAGGGCTATGCGCTAACCCGGGAGGAAGTTTTATCGATTATTGATTCCTATGATGGGGTCGTGATTCGCAGCAGAATTTTAATTGACCGTGCGTTCTTGGACGCCGGAAAACAGCTCAAATTTATCGCACGCATCGGCGCAGGCCTCGATGCCATCGACACAGACTATGCCGCAGAAAAAGGGGTGACCCTCCTTAGCGCCCCTGAAGGCAACAGCAACGCCGTAGGCGAACACGCCTTAGGGCTTTTACTAAATTTACTCAACAACATAAATCGTGCAGATCGCCAACTGCGTCAGGGCCTTTGGCAACGCGAACCCAACCGCGGCCATGAACTCTCAGGACAAACCGTGGGCATTATTGGTTATGGCCATATGGGTAAAGCATTTGCAAAAACCCTTCGCGGTTTTGATTGCCCCGTGATTTGTTACGATATCAAACCCAATGTCGGTGACCAAAACGCCCATCAAGTAACTCTGGAGCAGTTTTTTGCTCAAGCAAAAGTGGTGAGTCTACATACCCCTTTGACCCCCGAAACAGAATTTATGATTAATGCAGAATTCATCGAGAAATTTGCTCATAATATTTACCTGATCAACACAGCTCGAGGGCGCTCAGTGGTGACTCATGATCTAGTCGCGGCTTTAGAGCGCGGTAAAGTACTTGGGGCAGGACTGGATGTTTTGGAATATGAGCATAGCTCTTTTGAAAAACTCCACACTCAAGAGCTGCCCGAGGCACTCAAGGTCTTACTTTCTTTAGACAATGTCATCTTATCACCGCATATTGCCGGATGGACCCATCAAAGCAAAGAAAAACTCGCTCAAGTTATCGTGGCTAAAATTCAAAACCATTTTCCGATAAAATAATTCTAAAATGGCCCAAAGCATTAATTCACAGGAAGAATATATCGCTCAAATCCCTGATGAGCGCCGAGAGGCCTTTGATGCATTACGCCAGACGGTCCTGAAAAACTTGCCTCCTGGGTTTAAAGAAGTCATCAGCTACGGAATGATCGGTTTTGTAGTCCCTCATGAAATTTATCCCCAGGGTTATCACTGTAGCCCAGAACTACCCCTGCCATTTGTGAATATAGCCAATCAAAAAAACTTTATTGCGCTTTACCATATGGGGATCTATTCAGACCCAGAGTTATTGGCCTGGTTTGAACAAGAGTATCCCAAACACTGTAAGACAAAACTCGATATGGGAAAAAGCTGTATTCGATTTAAAAAACCCGAACAAATTCCTTTGAGCCTCATTGCCGACTTATGTCAAAAAATGACTCCGGCAGACTGGATTCAGCGCTATGAAGCCCAATTCAAAAATAGGGCTTATAAGCCTTCTTGATACTTGCGCTCAAGTTCCGCTTGAAACTCCTCCATAACGGGTTTTACCGTACTCTCAGGCAAATCGGCAATACGAATATACATCAGTCCGTCAATGGCATTATTAAACAGAGGATCTACATTAAACGCCACCACTTTGGCGTTTTGTTTGATGTACTTTTTAAGTAAAACAGGTAAGCGGAGACTGCCCGGCTCCACCTCATCAATAATTTTATCAAACTTGTTTAAGTCCGCTTCGGTGGCATCAAAAATAAAGTCCTTATCCCCATCTTTGAGTTTTACTTTGTACTCTTTTTTGGGCTTGACATATTGGGCTAAATAGGGGTCATAATAATTTGATCTCATGAATTCAATCATGAGACTCTTGCTGAATTCAGAAAATTTATTTGAAATACTGACCCCACCCATAAGGTATTTATGATCAGGAAAGCGCAGTGTTGTGTGGACAATTCCCTTCCAAAGTAAAAACAAAGGCATGGGACGTTGTTGGTAGCTCTTGACCACAAATGCCCGACCCATTTCAATGGATTGTGCCATAAAATCGTGAAGCTCTGGTTCAAACCTAAAGAGTTTTTGCAGATAAAAACCATTGATTCCAAAGCGCTTGAATATATCTTGACCCAGGCCCATCCGATACGCCCCAGCGATTTGGCAGGATTCGTTATCCCAAAGAAATAAGTGATGGTAATAGGCATCAAATTGATCTATATCGGTCGCATTGTTAGTCCCTTCACCAACTTCTCTAAAGGTTATTTCTCTCAGTCGCCCAATTTCTTTAAGGACATAAGGAATTTTGTCAGCCGTGGACAGAAAGACTTCATAGTTCTTACTCTCGAGCAGCCTACTGGAGCCACCGCGCAACTGGGCTACTTCTTGAGCCATTCGCTCTGGGGCTACAGGCCCTTCAATAGACTTTGGCGCCTTGGGTAATTTAATCGACTTTGGGATTTGATCCAACAAAGGCTTCTTTTGATAGGGACTGGCCAGAACATAGGTCTTTTTGCGCAAAAACTTCGTAAATGACTCTAAACTCTGATGTTCCTGTTGGTCTGCAACCGAAATGGGCCGGCCAACACGAACGCGAATCACCCGCTGCTTCTGCGTTAATAGCTCTGAGGGTAATTTCGCCGTACGAAGCGTATCGCTAATACTGGCCAGACGATAAAATAATGGACTATTTTCGGCATGAAAATAAATAGGAACTACAGGGACTTCAGCCTTTTTTATAAGCTTCATCGCAGCGACCTCCCAAGGTCGATCGACCAAGAGTTTGCCATCGCGATAGGTTGAAACTTCCCCCGCTGGAAATATTCCAAGTCCATGGCCCTGTTGTAAATGCTTCAAAGCACTTTTAAAACCCGCTACACTTCCCGCGGCATTTTTATGCTGCTCAAAGGGATTAACAGGCATGACATAAGGCTTAAGCGGCTCTATACGATGCAATAAAAAATTGGCGATAATTTTGAAATTTGGGCGATGCTCTAACAATAATTTCAAAAGCAGAATACCGTCAATTCCCCCTAAAGGATGGTTCGAAATGGTAATAAACGGACCGGAATTTGGCAGTCGTTTTAAATCATCTTCCGGAATTTCAAATTTAATTTCAAACTCCTCGAACAAGCGGTTGATGAACGCCAAATCACTAAGATGCTTGTTGCGATTGTAAATTTTATTAAGCGTGGCAATTTTTAACAGGCGCATAAGGCCCCAGCCTATGGCTGAACCCATAAACCCAAGATGGTCCACTTTGATGGCCTTGGCTACTTCCTTTGCATTGACTAATCCCACTGACCCAATTGCGCTAAATAGGTTTGTTGTAAAGATACACAATGATTGCTTTTTAGTCCATACTCCGAAGAACAAGTTGTAGGGTGTCTCCACTTTCTTGGCGCAACAGCACTTCTCGCCCTTTAGTAGCCGATTGAATCATTTTAGATGGAGCATGGCGCAAGGTTAAAAGTGTTACTCTTGGATGAATTAGAACTTTAAAACGTTTTTGAAGCTGGGCCACTAATTCCGGTAATCGGTTGTATTTATTATCAACACAGACCGAAAAACTAATGGCTGAGTTTTGAATTAACTCCACTTTCATTTGGTATGTATGGAGCCATTTGAACACATTACCGATGTGGTCCTCCATCATAAAATTAAAATCCAAAGCGGATAATTGAATTAGAACCTGCTGCTCCTTTTTTATGATACAGCCTACTAATGGCTTTAAGTCAGGCCCTATGCCGACACGTGTTCCCTTGGCCCTTGGATCGTTAAATGGCCGCACAAATAAAGGAATTTCCTTGCGCTGCAGCGGCTGCAAGGTTTTGGGATGAATGACCGATGCCCCATAAAAAGCTAACTCTATAGCCTCGTTATAAGAAATATGCTCAAGTAACACTGTTTCACTAAAAAAGCGCGGGTCGGCACTCAGCACCCCGGGCACATCCTTCCATATCGTAACACTCAAGGCATTGAGACAATAGGCAAAAATCGCCGCGGTATAGTCGCTGCCTTCACGACCTAAAGTTGTGGTAAAATTATGCTTGTTTTCACTGCCCAAAAATCCCTGAGTCAAAGTCATTCCCTTAGGGTTTATGGCCGATTTTATCGCTTTTTGCGTGGCGGTCCAATCCACCACACCTTCTCGGTAGGTGGCATCTGTTTTAATACAGGTGCGCACATCAAGCCAGCTTAAATCAATCCCTGATTCAGAGCAATAATGACTGACAATCGTTGTGGAGAGCAATTCTCCGTAACTGACGATCTGGTCATATACAAAAGCATGATCCTTAGCCTTATTCTGACGAATAAAATCACTAAGCCCCTGACGTAGTCCTGTTATTGCGGTAAATACTGGATGACTCGGTTGATCAAATAATTCTCGGGTAATGGACAAATGTTTGGAAAAAATCTCAGAAATATGCGCCTCACAATCTGGATCGTCACTCAGGTAGCATTGTACGACCTCTTCCAATGCATTAGTGGTTTTCCCCATGGCTGAAACCACGATAACAAGCGGTTCCTTCTGGATCAATTTTAAAATATGGACCACTTGCTTTACCCCATTGGCATCTTTGACCGATGCCCCGCCAAATTTATATACCTTCATGACTTGAGATACGATTCAATGGCTTGGTCATCCATAGACACTACATGCCAATTTCTTAAAACATCTGCTCCGGACTTTTCGTAGAAATCAATAGCCGGAGTATTCCAATCCAGGACCTCCCAATTGACACGACGCACATTGCGCTCGCGGGCAAAGGTCATTACTGCTCGATACAATGCGGTCCCCACACCTTGTCCGCGGAATTCTTCTTGTACCATCAAATCTTCAAGGTGTATGGTCGGGCCCTTCCATGTAGAATAGCGACTGTAAAACAAAGCCATCCCAACAATCTCATGGGCCACCTCGGCCACAAAGCACCAAAATCTTGGGTTTGGACCAAAGCCATCACGCACTAAATCTTCTTCTGTGATCACCACTTGTTCCGGGGCCTTTTCAAAGTCTGCAAGGCCCTGAATTAATCCCAGGATCGCAGGGGCGTCATCTTTTACAGCAAGGCGAATTAAGGGTTTCATAACGGCAGATGTAAGGCAAATATCGGATGTATTTATTAAAATTCCCGATATTTGTGTTGATTTCCTAACCAAATCTTATGGCCGTTCAAAAGAACAAAACCCTCGGCGAGTTCATCATTGAAAACCAAAGTGAATTCCAATATTCCTCAGGAGAATTATCGCGCCTAATCAACTCCATACGACTGGCCGCCAAGGTCGTCAATCACGAAGTTAACAAAGCAGGACTGGTCGATATTATCGGGCAGGCCGGCGAGGTCAATGTGCAAGGTGAAGATCAGCAAAAACTCGATGTTTTTGCTAATGAAACCTTTATAAACACACTGACCAATCGAGAAATTGTATGTGGAATTGCCAGCGAAGAGGAAGAAGATTTTATCACCATAAAAGGGCGTAATGGTCAGAACGAAAATAAATATGTGGTCTTAATTGATCCTTTGGACGGGTCGAGCAATATAGATGTCAATGTCTCAGTCGGAACGATTTTTTCTATCTACAGACGGGTGACTCAAGCGGGGACGCCTGTTTCTTTAGAGGATTTTCTTCAAGCGGGAAATCGACAAGTGGCGGCGGGCTATATCATTTATGGTACTTCCACTATGATTGTGTATTCTACGGGACACGGAGTAAACGGATTCACCTTGAATCCAGCTTTGGGGACCTATTACTTGTCCCATCCAAACCTCAGCTTTCCCGAGAAAGGTCAAATCTACTCCGTTAACGAAGGGAATTATGTGCATTTCCCTCAGGGGATTAAGGATTATATCAAATACTGCCAAAAGGAGGAAGAAGATCGACCCTACACCTCGCGTTATATCGGTTCTTTGGTGTCCGACGTGCATCGCAACATGATCAAGGGCGGCATTTATATATATCCAAATACCGCAAAAGATCCAAAAGGAAAACTAAGACTGCTTTACGAGTGCAACCCCATGGCCTTTTTAATCGAACAAGCCGGGGGAAAAGCTAGCGATGGATACCGACGTATATTGGACATTGAACCTACAGAATTACATCAAAGAACCCCTTTTATTGGGGGCAGTGCGACAATGGTTGAAAAGGCTGAGTACTTTATGGGGCTCTATCCTGAAACGACCCCAATAAGATTAAGGGGTTAAAAACTTCGGATTATAGCAAGTACCTTATTTTTTATTCAGAAGATATTGATAGTCTTCTAAGTCTAAACCTCCAGAGAAAATATCTATGGAGCGCTTGATCAGTGCCTTGGCGTCCTGATCACTGTACCCAAGACCCATGGCATAACGGTGAATCAAAAGCTCCTCATGGGCATCAATATGGTGATCGGCCAAAATCAATTTAAACATGTCAAGCATGCGCTCTAAACGCTTGGTCGCGGAGGTTGGAGGATTAATCGGGTGTTTTTTGGGGTCTTTAAGGACTTCTTGGTATTCCTCATCCGTAATGTCAAGCTTGCGGGCAAAGCGTTGTAAAATCGCCAATTCAGATTCAACGATTCCTGAATGACTTTCAGCAATGTATACTAATGAAGCAAAATGACCTAAGTTACTACGGTGTTCTCCGCTTTCGAATAAATCTGTAAATGACATGTCGTTTGTTTAGACTACAAATATAAAATTTGTCGCGCAGATATCTTTTTTTAGGGGCTCAAAAATTAAGGGGATTGTTTTGAAGTAATGACCCAGTTAGTATCTTTGTCGCCCGATGGTGCCCAGCCGCATATCCTCATTATTTGAACAATCTTTGCCATGGCAAAAATTGAGGCAACGCCTATCTGAAAATCAGCGCATTACGCGAGTATCGGGTCTGGTTGGTTCTGCACAAAGCCTGATCATCTCCAAAATATTTTTACAAGAGCAAAGGCCAATGGTCTGCGTCATGAATGACAAAGAAACGGCGGCCTATTTACTCAATGACTTAGAGGGGCTACTGGATCAAGAACAGGTTTTATTTTATCCCGGGAGTTATCGCCGTCCTTACCAAATCGAAGAGACCGATAACAACAATGTGTTGATGCGCTCTGAGGTGCTCACTCATTTGAGTAGCCGAAAAAAACCTGCCCTGATTGTCACCTATCCTACGGCATTGTTTGAACAGGTAGTGACCAAAAAAACCTTGAAGCAAAACACCATAAAGCTTGAGACCGGTGAACAACTCGATGTAGATGGGCTCAACGAACTGCTGTTTGAGGCGCAGTTTAAGCGGGTGGACTTTGTGACAGAACCCGGTGAATTTTCACTGCGGGGGGGTATTGTTGATGTCTTTTCATTTAGCAATGACCATCCCTACCGTCTTGAATTTTTTGAGGATACCCTTGAAAGTATCCGCGAATTTGACATTGAGACCCAACTCTCCATAGGGCTCAAAAATAAAATCTCAATCATTCCAGATGTTGGTGAAAAATCTCGCGCGGTCACGCGACAGAGTTTTCTCTCTTATGTGGGAGACCAAGCTCTGGTGATCCTTCAAGATCGTTCCTTTATTCTCGATCAAATAAGGGATCTTTTTGTGAAGGCTACACAACATTATGTCCAATTAGAGAGTCCATTACAATGGTCCGCTCCAGAGGTGCTTTTTTGCGATCAGCAACGCTTTGATCAGGATCTCAATGCGGTAGACAACATCTGGCTGGTTTCAAAAAACGAAACCGAGCAAGACCTAAACTTTGACCAGACCCCTCAACCATCGTTTAACAAACAATTTAATCTGCTCATCGATCAGATTAATTTGAGTCATAGCCAAGGAATGACCACCGTACTTTGTTGTGGTTCTGAGGCCCAAGCCAAGCGCTTCAGAGATATTTTTGAAGACAGCACCAAGGATGTCAAAGGCTATCATATCGAGGTGTTTTCTTTACACCAAGGGTTTGTTGATAAAGCCCAAGGAATCGCGTGTTATACGGATCATGAAATTTTTGAACGCTACCATAAATTCAAATTAAAAAATGGTTTGGCCAAAAAACAAGCCGTAAGCATCAAGGAGCTTTCTCAGTGGCAAATTGGGGATTACGTCACCCACATTGACCACGGTATTGGCACTTTTGGTGGACTGCAACAGATTGAAGTCGAAGGTAAAATCCAAGAAGCGATCAAACTCGTCTATGGGGATCGCGACATACTCTATTTGAGCATCCATGCCTTACATAAAATCGCCAAATTCAATGGCAAAGACGGTTCGGTGCCTAAACTCTACAAACTTGGGAGTGCCGCTTGGAAAAATCTTAAAACTAAAACCAAGAAAAAGGTCAAACAGATTGCCTTTGACCTTATTGAACTTTACGCCAAAAGACGCTTACAAAAGGGGTTTGCCTTTGGTCCTGACTCCTATCTTCAGCATGAACTTGAGTCCTCGTTTATGTATGAAGATACTCCGGATCAAACCTCGGCTACCAATGACATCAAAAAGGATATGGAAAGTCCTCAGCCTATGGATCGTCTGGTTTGTGGTGATGTAGGCTTTGGAAAGACCGAGGTCGCTATTCGGGCTGCGTTTAAGGCAGTGGATAATGGAAAACAAGTTGCCGTACTGGTGCCCACAACAATACTTGCCTTTCAGCATTTTAAAACATTTTCCAAGCGCCTAGAAGACCTTCCAGTAAGCGTAGATTATTTGAATCGTTTTCGCACAGCAAAAGAACGCAAAGACGTCTTGGAGCGTTTAAAAAATGGCAAACTAGATATCGTTATCGGCACACATCAATTGGTCAATTCATCAGTAGAGTTTAAAGATGTTGGGCTCCTCATTGTCGACGAAGAACAAAAGTTTGGCGTTTCGGTTAAGGACAAACTCAAAACACTAAAAGAAAACATTGACACGGTTACCCTTACCGCCACACCCATCCCCAGAACCTTACAATTCAGTCTTATGGCTGCAAGGGATCTCTCGGTAATCAGCACCCCGCCGCCAAATCGTTACCCAATAGAAACCCAAGTGGTCCGCTTTAGCGAAACCCTGCTGCGCGATGCCATTCATTACGAACTCTCTCGAGGGGGACAAGTCTTTGTGGTCCAAAACCGTATTGAACACATCCAAGAGTTAGCCGGTGTTATTCAAAGGCTCATTCCCGAGGCCAAAATCGCGGTAGGACACGGGCAAATGGACGGTAAAAAACTGGAGTCGATCATGATGGGCTTTATGGAAAATGAGTACGACATTTTGGTCTCTACTACCATCATTGAAAATGGACTTGACGTATCCAATGCCAATACCATCTTGATTAACAATGCCCACCACTTTGGGCTTTCCGACCTGCATCAAATGCGCGGACGTGTAGGACGAAGCAACAAAAAGGCCTTTTGCTATTTTATCACCCCGCCTTATTCTGCTATGACTGATGACGCCCGCAAACGCATGACGGCACTAGAACAGTTTAGCGAATTGGGCAGTGGCATTCACATCGCCATGAAGGATCTCGAAATCAGAGGCGCCGGAGATCTTTTGGGTGGAGAGCAAAGCGGGTTTATCAATGAAATAGGCTTTGAAACCTACCAAAAAATCTTGGCTGAAGCCATAGAAGAACTGAAAGAAAAGGAATTCAAGGACTTATACAAGGATCAGATTGCCAAGAAAAAAGTCTTTACCCGAGACACGGTCATTGATACAGACTTTGAGCTCCGCTTTCCTGAAGACTTTATCAACAGTGTAACACAGAGGCTTCAATGCTATACAGAGCTCAACGAATTAAGTAAAGAAGAAGAATTTACCATATTTGAAAACAACCTCATCGATCGGTTCGGAGCCCTCCCTAAGTCGGCAAAAGACCTTTTGGAATGTGCCAAACTCAAACTCATCGCGGCAGAATTAGGCCTCGAGCGCATGGTTTTAAAAAATCAGCGAATGATTGGATACTTTATTCAAGATCAAGAGAGCCCCTTTTATCAGACCCCAATTTTTCAAAATATCATACAGGTAGTCCAAGGGCATGACCAAGGACAAATGAAGCTCAAAGAAAAACAGACTAAAAACGGATTGCGTCTGCTTTTAACCGTAGAAAGAATACCCACGGTGTCCAAAGCTTTAAGCCATCTGAGGGTGCTTCAGAACGGATAAAACGCGTCTTCGACATGGCTAATTTGATAGTCGTCAGCCGTCCCAACAATCGAAATTAAATCAAAGCGAACCACTGCATTGGGGGTCTTAAAAGTATGTATTAATTGATTGCCGGCGCGCATCAAATGTTTTTGTTTTTGTTTGCCCACAGCGGCCAAAGGATCCTGCCAAAGGTCGGATGACCTGGTTTTTACTTCAACGATAACGAGCTCATTAGGTTTTTGACACACGACCAAATCCAACTCTAATCGCCCAATCCTGTAATTTTTAAGGAGGATGGAATAGCCCTTAGCCAGTAGAAAACCTTCTGTAATCTGTTCGCCCCATTGGCCTAGGTCATTGTGTTTTGCCATGGACCTCTATTTTAGCCTCGGTTGAGGTGACCCTCAAGGTACAGGGGCGTCCAAGGGGTAAGGCCCGATTGTCCTTAAGGTGACCCACAGGCGCGTCAAAGACCACGGGGTAAGTTTCCTCAGCCACTGCGGCCCAAATAATCTGGTAGGGGTCATAACCAAAAGGTATTTCGTGGTCTTTCATATCACTCATCCCCCCAACGATCAATCCTCCCAAACCTTTGAGCATCCCACTGCGTTTTAAGGAATACATCATGCGATCGATATGGTAGAGATACTCATCAAGATCTTCAATGAACAGGATTTTCCCGCGGGAAATCAGGGCCTCTTCACTGCCTTGTAGACTGTAGATTAAGGATAAATTACCTCCGATCACAGGGGCGGTCACTTCACCGGGGCGCATCATCAAAGTCTGATCGTTGGTGGATTTTGCGTCCTGCGGCCCATCATCTACATAAATCTTCCTGAGCTGAATGGGCCATTCGATGATATAATTTGTTCCCTTTAAAGCCTGCTCTATTGTCCGAGAGGTTTCCGCAGTTTTTTCTCCAAGTGCCAGGGGCATTTGGGCGTGCAAACTCGCCCAGCCTAATTTCTGAATTCGTGCATGAAGGGCCGTCACATCAGAATAACCAATGACCCATTTTGGGTATTGCTTGAATCCTTCAAAATTGACTCGATCTAAAATTCTAATGGTTCCGTACCCCCCGCGCGCGCACCAGATGGCTTTTACCTCGGGATGGTCCAAGGCCCATTGCAACTCCTGGGCGCGAGCGGTGTCCGATCCTGCCAATTGATGATGTTTAACCCCGATGCTTTGACCTAAAATCACCCGAAAACCCCAACGATCAAGACAAGATTTAGCCGCATTTAAGTCCTCTTGGGACATAAAGCGCGCTGTAGCAATGATTGCAACTAAGTCTCCTGGAGCTAAAAAATCAGGAGATGAAAATTCAGCCTTAAAAAAATTTGAAGACGCGGTGGATGACGCCATGCTCGATTGTTTCATGATAATCTAAAACGAAAGGGGGAGTTATTAAAGTTAAACAATTCTTTTCATGAACAGTAAAATAAATTTTAATAAATAAATTTAACTGTTAATCAGATAATTAAATGATAACCACTGTCATAGCCTCCTGTAATTCAAGTACCCTAGACCCTTATATTCCAGGAAGTGATAATCCATGGAATAAGGCCAAAGTAAAGCACTGCTACCGCCGTTTGGGTTATGGAACCGATTACAGCACTATAACGACAGGCGTAAATATCAGTCCAGGGGCACTCATCGACCAAATTGTCGACAATGCAGCTACAGCACCACTTTGTGAAGACCCTGTTTGGGGCTATTACAGACTGGTAGATTTTAACGACTACAGTACTGAGAATCCCGAGTTTATCAATGACTTTAGGATAGAGACGGGAAATCTTATGGTTAGTGATGGCCTTAAAGGCCGAATGACCTTTCCAGGACAACACAGTATTGACGTGCGTCAATCCGCAGGAATTCGTTTGAGTTATGGGCAGTACATTTATCGGATCAGTTTTGCCGGGCAACAATACAGCAAATCCATAATGGTCCGATAGGTCCTCAATGCTTTAAATGCGCATTGAGCGCGAATCCCGGGGTCAATCTCAATAGCTCTTTACATGGAATCTTCAGGTTAAATCCTTACTTTTATGGCCTAAATTTTAGTCGTGAAGCAGACCCCGAAACGTTATACTATTACTGCAGCCTTGCCATATGCCAACGGACCTGTTCATTTGGGTCATTTAGCCGGTGTTTATATTCCAGCCGATATCTACGCACGCTACTTACGTCTTCAAGGCCGGGACGTGGTTTTTATCTGTGGCAGCGACGAACACGGTGTGCCGATTACCATAAAAGCAAAAAAAGAAGGAATCACCCCGCAAGCCTTAGTGGATCGCTATCACCAGATAATCGGAAATAGTTTTTCGGATTTTGGCATTAGCTTTGACAATTATTCAAGAACCTCAGCCCCCATCCACCATCAAACGGCTTCAGACTTTTTTAAAGATCTCTACGACAATGGGAAATTTATTGAAGAAACTACAGAGCAGCTCTATGACGCAGAAGCCCAGCAATTTCTAGCCGATCGATTTGTGATCGGGACCTGTCCAAAATGTGGCAATACCGAAAGCTACGGAGATCAATGTGAACAATGCGGCACAAGTCATAACGCTACGGACCTAATCAGTCCAAAAAGCACCCTTTCAGGGAGTACCCCGGTGCGCAAACAAACCAAGCATTGGTTTTTACCTTTAGATAAGCATGAAGCCTGGCTTAAAGAATGGATACTTAATGAGCATAAATCCGACTGGAAACCTAATGTTTATGGTCAGTGCAAATCCTGGATTGACGATGGATTGCGTCCAAGAGCGGTGACTCGCGATTTGGATTGGGGAATTCCGGTCCCTGTAGATCAGGCCCAGGGGAAGGTGCTTTATGTTTGGTTCGATGCGCCAATTGGGTACATCTCAGCGACCAAAGAGTGGGCGCAAAACAATGGGGTGGATTGGACTCCTTACTGGAAGGATAAAGAAACCAAATTGGTTCATTTTATCGGTAAAGACAATATCGTTTTTCATTGTATCATTTTCCCGAGTATGCTCAAAGCACACGGAGACTATATTCTTCCCGATAACGTTCCGGCGAATGAATTTTTAAATCTTGAGGGGGACAAAATATCTACGAGCCGTAATTGGGCGGTATGGTTACACGAATATCTTTTGGATTTTCCAGACCAGCAAGATGTCTTGCGTTATGCTTTGACCGCCAATGCTCCTGAGACCAAGGACAATGACTTTACTTGGGCTGATTTTCAAGCCAGAAACAACAACGAATTGGTCGCCATCTTTGGAAATTTTATCAACCGCGTAACGGTATTGACCCATAAATACTACAACGGCGCGGTCCCAAGCCCGAACGAACTCCTTGAAGAAGATCAATTGGTCTTAGATCAGCTCAAGGCCTACCCAAAAGTCATTGGGGACAGTATCGAACGCTACCGTTTTCGTGAGGCCCAATCTGAATTGATGAATGTGGCCCGAATGGGCAATAAATATCTTGCCGATGCTGAGCCTTGGAAACTTATAAAAAGTGATCCTGAACGCACCGCAACCATCATGTACATAGCGCTTCAAATCGCTTCTGCTTTGGCCGTTCTCAGTGAGCCGTTTCTGCCTTTTACCTCCAGAAAATTAAAGCAATCTTTAGGATTAGCCCTTTCAGAAAATCCGCTGAATTGGGCGCAAATCGCTGAGTCTTCAACTTATCTACCAAAGGGACATATCATCGCACAGAGTCCTCTTTTGTTTCGCAAAATCGAAGATGAAGAAATCGAATTACAGCGCCAGAAATTAGCCCAAACCAAAATTAATAATCAACCCATGGACGAGAAGCACACCCCGCAAAAGGAGCTTGTAAATTTTGATGATTTTACCAAAATGGATCTGCGGGTCGGAACCATTTTGAGTGCCGAAAAAATGCCAAAAGCCAACAAACTTTTGGTCCTCAAGGTTGACGTTGGAGTTGATCAACGCACCATCATCTCAGGAATTGCCGAGCACTTTACCCCAGAAGAAATCATTGGCAAACAAGTTTGTGTGCTGCTCAACCTGGATCCGAGAGCCATTCGGGGAACAGAAAGTCAGGGGATGATTTTAATGGCTGAAGATGCAGATGGCACGTTGCGCTTTGTGGCTCCTGAACAGGCGGCTGCCGCCGGATCATCGATCAGATAAATTGACAGAGGCTCATTACTCAGTTCATTTTTGCTAACCTGTAAGCCATTAGTTACCATGGCTTAACGGGAGAATAGGATGCGCCAATGATTAAACGAGTTTTGTCGTAATAATATTCACCGGACAGGCCTTTGCTGCCTCACTACTGGGCTGGTAAGCCGAGGCATCGGGCGTTTTTAGCGTGTGGAATCCCTTTTTTTCTTGGGCGTGCAACAGTACACTTTTTCCGTCTTTTTTTGACATTTGGAATTGTTCTGGAGCCAGTTCAACACAATAATTACAGCCGATACATTTCTGTCGTTGGAGGGTGATTATTACCATGACATCAACGTTATGTGGTCGCGTATTCGGTCTTGACGACTTTGTACAATTTGTCTGAAGGACGTATGCGGAACGGCAAAGGCAAGGTGATGCTGTCTCCTTTTGTCGCCGTTTCTTGGGTCTTATCATTGACCAACATTTCTGAAAGCTCGAGTTCTTGTGCTCCGGTTGTCGGCCCCTGAATTAATACAGTATCGCCAAGTTTCAGGTCGTAGGCCTCAATTTTAAATTCACCGATGTTCGATTTTGGGAAAAAATGCACCCCTTTTCCGACATAAACCTTTTTCTGTGTGGCTTTAGAGCCATTAGCCTCACTCCACTCCCCGAGTTTTTGACCTAAATAATACCCGCTCCAAAAACCACGATTGTATACTTTTTCGAGTTCCGTCATCCATTCAGCGACGCGCTCTTTATTAAAAATTCCTGCGGCGTGTGCATCGATGGCCTCGCGGTATGTCTTGATGACCTTAGCGACGTATTCTGGTGCGCGACCACGGCCTTCAATCTTCAGCACCTTTACTCCAGTGTCAATGACTTGATCCAAAAAGTCAAGAGTGCAGAGGTCCTTTGGAGACATCATATATTCGTTATCCAATTCAATTTCAAAACCACTCTCTTGGTCAATGACCGTATATTTCTTTCTGCAGTTTTGTTTGCAGGCTCCACGATTTGCTGATGAGTTGTGTGAATGTAGGCTCAAATAACACTTTCCTGAAACGGCCATACAAAGTGCCCCATGACCAAAAATCTCTACCTCAACTAATCTTCCACTTGGCCCGCGCACATCATCCCGCTCAATTTGCTCAACGATCTTTTTGACCTGACGAAGACTAAGCTCACGACTCATCACCATGGTATCGGCGAACATGGCATAAAACTTAACCGTCTCAATATTGGTGATGTTGATTTGGGTCGATATGTGGATTTCCATGCCGATTTGCCGCGCATAGGCGATTACAGCCTGGTCCATGACGATGACCGCAGTAATCCCAGCACTTTTTGCTGCATCCAATAAGGTCTTGATTATGGATAAATCATGATCGTAAATAATGGTATTCAAAGTCAAGTAAGTGCGCACTTTTTTTGCCGCACAACGCTTTACAATTTCTGGTAGATCCTCAATTGTAAAATTTATACTCGCACGTGCGCGCATGTTAAGTTGATCAACTCCAAAATAAACTGAATCCGCTCCATTCTCAATTGCCGCCTGCAACGATTCAAAATTCCCTGCAGGTGCCATCAATTCTATAGTCCCATTTTCCGTCATAGCCTTAGCCTTATTTTCGGCAAAGGTAGTAATTGCCTGAAATTATTAAGATAAAAATCTGGGCGGCTGTGGCCGCCCAGATTAGTGTCAAGGTTACAACATGAGCAAAGTGTGGCAATGCACCTCTGTAGCATAACGTCTTTGACCCTCTTGATCATCCCAAAATCGGGTAACGAGTTTGCCTTCCAGAGCCACTTCTTTGCCTTTGCCCCAATAAAGCTCTATTAGTTCGGTGGTTTTTCCCCAAGCAATCACATGGTGCCACTGAGTGTCTGTCATGCGCTCCCCTTTATTGTTTTTGTAACTCTCATTGGTTGCCATAGAAAACTTCGCGAGTTTTCGGCCAGAGGCTACGGTTACAATTTCTGGGTCATTGCCCAAATTTCCGATCAACTGTACTTTGTTTCTTAACGTACTCATATTTCTAATTTTTAAATATTAAACAGTTAATAATGCCTGCCAATAGACAGATTGACCTTGCAAACATCGCAGAGTAAATTCATTACCTGAGGCATTTAAACGTTTAATTTCGAGAGGGGTTGGTTGAATTTATAAATTCATAGACGGGCATTTTTTGTATCTTCAAGGGCGTTATCCATAGATTTACCCTTACAGCGAATTAATTATTTCTGAGATCATGAGTCATTATCATTTAGACACTGCAGAATCGTACAAAAAGGCCTGTCAAGAAAGTTTAGAGAATCCTGAAGCGTTTTGGGCGGGCATTGCCAAAGACAACTTTTTATGGCAAAAACCATGGGATAAAACTTTTGATTGGGATCAAAAAAATACAGAAGTCAAATGGTTTGCAGGAGGCAAACTCAATATTACAGAAAATCTGCTCGAACGTCATTTAGCACACAATGGTGATAAAACCGCCATAATTTTTGAGCCTAATGATCTAGACGAAAGCCCTCAAAAAATAAGTTATTCCGATCTTGCCAAGTCCGTCAATAAGATGGCTAATGTTCTAAAAGATCAAGGGGTGGGCAAAGGGGATCGCGTCTGTATCTATCTCCCAATGATTCCTGAATTAGCCATAGCTGTTCTGGCTTGTGCCCGTATTGGCGCGATACATTCAGTCGTGTTTGCGGGCTTCTCATCAACTGCCCTTGCGGCAAGAATTAATGACTGTGATTGTACTCTGGTCATCACCAGCGACGGGGGCTTTCGAGGGGCCAAAACCATTGACCTAAAAAACATAGTCGACCAGGCTCTTGAGGATTGCCCTGGGATTCAAAAAACTTTAGTTGTCGCCCGCACCAATCAAAAAATCGATATGGTCCCTGGCAGAGATTTTTGGCTAAAGCCCCTTTTTGATCAGGCCAGCAATCATTGTCCTGCGACAATAATGGATGCCGAAGACCCTTTGTTTATTCTTTATACCTCGGGTTCTACTGGGAAACCTAAAGGCATGGTCCACACTTGTGGGGGCTATATGGTATACACGGCCTATACCTTTAAAAATGTATTTCAATACACCGAGCAGGATATTTACTGGTGTTCTGCCGATATTGGGTGGATAACTGGTCACAGTTATATCCTCTATGGGCCCTTGGCCAATGGCGCTACGACGGTGATGTTTGAAGGCGTGCCTTCTTATCCGGACTTTGGTCGCTTTTGGGCCATAATTGAAAAATATAAGATTACACAATTTTATACCGCACCAACGGCCATTAGGGCATTAGCTAAAGAATCATTGGATTTTGTGACCCCATATGATTTATCGAGCTTAAAAGTTTTAGGAACTGTCGGAGAGCCCATAAATGAAGAGGCATGGCAATGGTATTTTAATCATATAGGTCAGGGCAAAGTCCCTATTGTAGACACTTGGTGGCAAACGGAAACAGGAGGCGTAATGATTGCGCCGCTGCCTGGAATCACCCGAGCCATTCCAACCTATGCTACCTTGCCCTTGCCCGGTATTCAGCCTGTGTTGCTGGACGAGCAAGGTAACGAAATTAAGACCCCAGAAGGCTCAGGACTATTGTTTATCAAACATCCATGGCCGTCAATAGCGCGCACCATATGGGGTGATCACCAACGATATGTACAGACATATTTTGGCGCACAAAAGGATAAATATATGACCGGCGATGGCGCTACGCGAGATGCCCAAGGCAATTACCGTATTACTGGACGAGTCGATGACGTCATCATTGTTTCTGGGCACAATCTCGGCACAGCCCCAATCGAAGATGCTATTAATGAGCATGAATTAGTCGCCGAAAGTGCGGTCATCGGAGTTCCGCACCCCATTAAAGGCAATAGTCTATTCGGTTTTATCATTCTCAAAAATAGTTTTGAAAATGAAGCGTCTTTAAAAAATCAAATTAATCAATCCATTGCCCAGCATATTGGGCCCATCGCAAAACTAGACGAAATGGTTTTTACCCCGGGGCTCCCTAAAACCCGAAGCGGCAAGATTATGCGAAGAATTTTACGCAACATTGCTCAAAAGAATTTTGACGCACTAGGAGACACCAGCACCCTACTTAATCCAGAAATTGTCAAGGACCTTATCACAATGATGCAAAAAAAATAGCTCATGGGATTTTAAGGTATGGTTTTTGTGACAGCGTAACTCGTGCTAATTCAACCCTAATCACAAAGATTATATAATGCGTCAAGCCCTTTTTACACTGAGCCTTTTTTGCTTTTATTCCACGCTGGCTCAGCCCCTAAACGATAATGATCATACTCCTGAAATTCATTTGTTTCAGGCCACTGCAATAGACACGATAAATAAGTATCATTGGACCGAACTCGACAGTGCCGACACAGAACTAGAGCAAGTCGTTATCTCCGCAACGAAGTGGCGTCAATCCCGCGATAAAAGTCCACTAAAAGTAATTAGTTTCAAGTGCTCAGATATTGTCTTGCAAAACCCACAGACTGCCGCTGATCTATTAGGCAATTCTGGCGCTGTTTTTGTTCAAAAAAGCCAACAAGGCGGGGGTAGTCCTATGATTCGCGGCTTTGCTGCCAATCGATTGATCTATACCGTAGACGGTGTGCGGATGAACACCGCTATTTTTAGAGGGGGCAATCTTCAAAATGTCATTTCTCTAGATGCGCTTTCCATGGAAAGCGCAGAGGTTTTGTTAGGACCCGACGCCGTCGTCTATGGCAGTGATGCCATTGGAGGGGTTATGAGTTTTGAAACCCTAGGGCCAAAATTCTCAGACAACGAGCAATTATCTGTTTCGGCCAGTGGCCTGAGCCGCATGGCTTCTGCCAATTTTGAGCGAACGGCACACGCTGATCTTCAAATTGGGCGACAAAAATGGGCCACAACATCGAGCTTCACACGGACTAATTTTGGCGATCTGCGTCAAGGAAATCATGGGCCCGACGATTATTTACGGCCCTTTTATGTAACCCATTACAATGGTCAAGACCTCATCACCCCAAATTCAAATCCAAACCGGCAGACCCCCTCAGGGTATAATCAAAGTAATTTCATGCAAAAGGTATTTTACCGACCCAACAGCCAATGGGATTTAAGTTTGGCCTATCATCATTCAGCCACGTCTGCCTACAGTCGTTACGATAGACAACTCAGAACAAAAAATGATCTGCCGCGTTATGGTCAATGGGGTTATGGTCCTCAAAAATGGGTCATGAAACAATTCACCGCCAGCCACACTAAGGCTGAGGGTATTTTTTCAGAAATGACGTTGCGATTAGCACAGCAAGACTTTGAAGAAAGCCGAATTAGCAGAGGCTTCAATGACCCGATACAAGAGAATCGAAAAGAGGATGTTGTGGCATATTCTGCAAACTTGGATCTGCGTAAAACAATTGGGGACAAAGGAGAATTATTTTATGGGTTAGAATGGGTTTTAGACCAAGTAACCTCCACTGGAATAGAGAGAAATATTGAAACCAATACAAGTGTTCCTGGGCCTGCACGTTACCCCCAGGCAGATTGGCAATCCTACGCCGCTTACCTCTCGTATCAACACCAATGGTCCTCAAAACTCATGTCTCAAGCCGGTCTGCGCTATAACGGTATTGATCTAAATGCAGTTTTTGACACAAGCTTTTACCCATTACCATTTGAAAAGGCAGAACTCAATACAAAGGCGGTAACAGGAAGTTTTGGCTTGGTATTTAAACCCTCAAAGTTTTGGAACTTACGCGCCAACATGGCCACTGCCTTTAGAGCCCCAAACGTTGATGATATTGGAAAGGTGTTTGATTCAGAACCTGGAGCAGTCGTGGTTCCAAATCCGGGTCTCGCCCCTGAATACGCCGTGAGTTGGGATTTAGGGATCGCCCATATGCTCCATAAAAAATTAAAAATCGACCTCAGCGGTTATTATACTCAGTTAGACAACGCACTCACACGAAGAGATTTTACCTTAAACGGAGCCTCAGAAATTGTCTATGATGGTGTATTAAGTCGGGTTCAAGCGATACAAAATGCAGCCGAAGCCCAAGTTTATGGTATTCACACCGGAATTGAACTCAAATTACCTTCAGGTTTTGAACTCACTTCTGATATAAACTGGCAAAAGGGCACTGAAGAAATGGATGATGGCTCAAGCAGCCCTGCACGGCATGCTGCCCCTTGGTTTGGTGCCACGCGCTTATGGTTTCGTGCCGAAAATCTCGTGATTCAGGGTTATTCTCAATACAGTGGTGGATTTAGCCATGATCAATTGGCTGTGGAAGAACAATCAAAAACAGAAATATATGCCCTTGATGCCCAAGGCAATACATATGCCCCTGCCTGGCAAACTTTCAATCTCAAGGCTCAATATTCTTTAGACGCACACATCGATTTGATCGCCGGGGTTGAAAACATTACAGATCAACGGTATCGCCCATACAGTTCTGGTATTTCAGCAGCAGGTCGCAACCTAATTTTAGCCTTGCGCGCCCAAATTTAATTTCATTGCTTAAATTGGGGTGATGAAACAACTCTTAACCTTGGCGTTAGGGCCCCTAATGGCAGTGGCTATTCTTTTATTGCCAGAGCCTCTATTTAATCCAATGATGGATAAAATTTTTGCGGCCAGCCTTTGGATGGTCGTTTGGTGGATTACCGAGGCCGTTTCTATTTCAATTACTGCGCTTTTACCCATAGTCATTTTTCCCTTGCTGGGGGTCGGAACTATTGGTCAGGTAACCGTTCATTATGCGAATCCCATAGTGTTTCTTTTTTTTGGTGGATTTGTTATCGCACTGGCCCTAGAAAAAGTCGCTTTACACAAACGTATGGCCCTACATATATTGAGGCTTACTGGGCCCAAAACGAACGGAGTCATTTTTGGATTTATGTTGGCAACCGCCCTCCTCTCTATGTGGATTTCCAATACCGCCAGTACAGTGGTGATGCTTCCCATGGCACTTTCTGTTTATAAACTGGTCAAAAAGAAAACACAAAAGAATAAGAAAAAACTACGGCGATTCGCCCTGAGTCTCATGCTGGGCATTGCCGCTGCAGCGAATATTGGGGGAATGGCCACTTTAATTGGCACCCCGCCAAACAGTGTGATGCTCGCTTTTTTGAATGAGCAATATCAAATGGACATTGGATTTTTTCAGTGGATGACCTTTGGCGTCCCTTTATCAGCGCTACTGCTTATCGTGGCGTACTGGATTATCGTGCGCTGGGCATACCCCAGTGGCCTGGGACTTTTGGATAGTGCACACGACATCATCGAAGATGAACTCCACGCCTTAGGACCAATTAAGCGCAAAGAACGAACGGTGCTTATTTTGTTTTTAATGACGGTTCTTGGTTGGGTGTTCAGAGGACAAATCAATGCATTGTGGCCGCATTTGTCACTCACCGATACCCATATCGCCATGCTCGGAGCCCTAGCACTCTTTGCTGTGCCCGTTCAAAAAGGAACAAAGCCCAGTGTCCTGCAGTGGGAAGACACTGCGAAACTCCCTTGGGGTATTTTGATCTTGTTTGGTGGTGGACTGGCTCTAGCCAACGCCTTGGCACAGGGTGGGTTTATCGATGCTATTCAAGCCTTTATAAGTCAGCAAGATCAATGGTCTCCATTATTGATCCTCGTTGCTCTGGTGACGCTCGTATTATTTTTAACCGAGCTTATGAGTAATGTCGCTTTGGTTACTGTTTTTTTACCTGTTATTGCAGGAATCGCTCTTGGTTTGGATCAACCACTTATGGCTATGGTCATTCCCGTAACTCTGGCGTCGAGTTGTGCTTTTATGCTGCCCATGGCAACCCCCCCAAATGCAATAGTGTTTGCCAGTGGCCACGTTAGTGTTTCGCAAATGGTCCGTTCGGGATTCTGGCTAAACCTCATGTCCTTAGTCGTCATCTTACTTACTAATTATTTCTTATTGCCATTAATTTTCTAAAAATCTTTATCTCTGCGTAACTTTGGCTTTCATTTCAATGCTATGAAACACACCAAGGAAGAAAGATTTCAAAAACACGTGCTGTCCAAATATCAGATTTACAACAGCATTTTTATGACCCTGCCTTTTGACTCAATCACCAAGACCGGGGTCCTTTTACCTTTATTTGAAGAGTTGTGTTTTTCTGGCTATGCACAAGGAAAAAATCCCACTGACATCATCCGTGAATTCTTTCAGCAATACCGGCCAGAATTCGATGAAAAGCAGCAAATTAACCTTCTCTTTAGCTTTATTCAATACATTGAACGTCAAGTGGTCCTCTTTGATGCAATTGAAGAAGCAACATTTTCTATCATCAATAACACTGAGGGCCGAGGAACCTTGAGAAGCATAAAAGATGAGGCCCACGAGAAAAATAAACGCGAGGCGCTAAAGGACTACCTAAAGCGCTTTAAGGTGCGTCCTGTACTTACCGCGCACCCTACCCAGTTTTATCCAGGTTCTGTTTTGGGCATCATTACGGATTTGGCAAAATCTATAGAGAAAAATAAATTGGATGAAATAGAATTGCTCCTGGCCCAACTTGGCAAAACACCTTTTTTCAAAAAATCAAAACCCAGTCCTTTTGACGAAGCGGTGAGTTTAATTTGGTATTTAGAGCACGTTTTTTATCAAGCAGCACATAATATTTATCGATTTACGAAAACCCACATTTTTGACGGAGAACAATTGCCAAACGAACTCATTAATCTCGGATTTTGGCCGGGTGGTGACCGCGACGGAAATCCCTTTGTTACGGCCGAAATAACGCTAGAAGTGGCGGCTAGACTTCGTCAAAGTTTGATGAAAAATTATTACCAAGACGTGCGTAAAATGAAGCGTCGTATCACCTTTAATCAGGCCGAGCCCCTTGTATTGGCCCTCGAGCAAAAACTCGCGGCTGAACTTAACCCAAGCATCACAGTAGTGGGGGATCGTACCGCTGAATTTCTCGGAGACTTAGAATCCTTAAAAGAAATTTTAGAAACACTGCACGAAGGGCTTTTTGTAAATTTAGTTGACGAGCTCATTGAAAAAATGAATCTTTTTGGCTGTTATTTTGCCTCTTTAGATATTCGCCAAGATTCGCGCATACACACCAAAGCGATCATGGCTATTGCACAAGCCTATCCGGAGATCATCCCATTGAATTATCTCCATCTTGATGCCCAGCAAAAAATTGATTTACTGGGCGGATTAAAAGGTAAGGTCGATGTTGATAAAATTATGGATGAAATGGGCCAACAAACCTTGGCCTCTATTTACGCCATGAAGAGCATCCAAGAAAAAAATGGCGCAAAGGCTTGTGAACGCTATATTATCAGCAACAATGGAAGTGTTGTTAATGTTATGGAAGCCTTCGCGATGATTCGATTATGCGACTGGGAAAGGCCTAATTGTGATGTTATTCCTTTGTTTGAAACCATTGATGACCTTAAAGGGGCAGATAAGGTCATGGAAGCCCTTTACACTAATTCTGAATACAAAAAACACCTTCAAAGGCGCGGAAATCGACAATCAATAATGCTTGGATTCAGTGATGGCACCAAAGACGGCGGGTATCTTATGGCCAACTGGGCCATTTATCGCGCCAAAGAACGCTTGACCGAAGTGTCTCGCGCTCATGGCATTATTGCCTTATTTTTTGACGGTCGGGGAGGGCCACCGGCCCGTGGTGGTGGAAAAACCCATCAATTTTATGCATCATTAGGAAACACCATCGAGCACGAAGAAGTTCAGTTAACCATTCAAGGCCAGACGATAAGTTCCAATTTTGGCACTATTGCCTCTTGCCAATACAATTTGGAACAACTGATCAGTTCGGGTATTGTCAATGAACTTTTTGCCCCTGATCAAGCCAATATTCCCCCTGAACAAAGGCTTATTTTAGAACAATTGGCGGATTTGAGCTATGGGGCCTATCAAGACTTTAAAAACCACCCTAAGTTTTTACCTTATTTAAAAAAAATAAGCACCTTAAAATATTACGCAAAAACGAATATCGGCAGTCGCCCAGCCAAGCGCGGCAGTAGTGATCAGCTCAATTTTAGCGATCTACGCGCTATTCCTTTTGTGGGCAGCTGGAGTCAACTCAAACAAAATGTTCCTGGGTTTTATGGCTTAGGCATTGCGCTTGAAGCCCTAAAGGCTCAAGGTAAAATGACTGAGCTACAGGAACTTTATAAGACGTCTGCATTTTTTAGAACCCTTCTGGAAAATAGCATGATGAGTCTGAGCAAAAGCTATTTTCCCCTGACCCAATACTTAAAAGACGATCCTGAGTTTGGTGGTTTTTGGCAACTTATTTATCAAGAATATTTGCGCTCCAAAGATCTGGTTTTAGAAGTTTCTGGCTTGGATCAGCTTATGGAAGACTCACGCGCTATGAGGGCTTCAATTGGGGTACGTGAACGCATCGTTCTACCGCTTTTGACCATACAACAGTATGCGCTGCGCAGCATACAAGAGATCCAGAAGGGAGAGAGAAATGACCGTGATTTGGCCATCTATGAAAAAATGGTAACCCGTTCGCTCTTTGGCAATATCAATGCAAGCCGAAATAGCGCATAGCCTTCGAAATCTATCCAAAAACCTGACGGTAAATTTCTATGGATTTAGGGCGTTTGAATCCGGTCGCGTGCATTTGCATATAGTCCATAAGTAAATCAAGTAGTTCTCGCCGTTGTGCCGTAGTTGTTTTCCACTGAGACAAATGACTAAAAGGTGTTTTGGCCAAAGTACACAAGTCCTTTAAGACCTCTGCGCTACGTGTAATGCCTAAAGAAGAATCCTGAAATACCCCGTCTTCAAGATTAAAGTAGGGCAAGTGCTCGTTTTGAAAATCGGGATAACAGCCCAGGTACTGCTGTAACTCAAGCACAATTTTAAGGTGAAAATTTAACGGCCCTTCTGCAGCATCTAGGGCTAATAATGCATCACTTAAAAAACCGAAAAGTTCTGGATTAGGTTCCTGCTCTTGAAGGGTCATTTTAAAGACTTCGGCCAAAAACAAGGCCATTGAACTCTTCACAATATCGCTATGCAAACTGAGGTAATGGTTCGAAACCTTGGCCTCAGTCAGTCGTTCTAGCTGACCCTTATCCCGATGCATCGCCTGAATCTGTAATTGAGTTAGCGGCTGAAACATGGCCGGCCGAAAAGGCCCTTTTTTTGACTTTTGTAACCCACGGATCATGTAGCTGCGCAATCCTGAAGATTCTGTAAGCATTTTGACGATCACATCGGAGTCCCCATAACGGACCGTCGCAAGAACTAAAGCTCGCGTACTTACCCTCATTATCGGACAATCATTATTTTTAGCACTTTAGTCTCAAATGCATCTTCGGAGGTAATCAAAACTAAATAAACTCCTGAGGCTACTTTATGACGCCCAAAGGCACGCGTATCCCATAAGACACTTCCTCCTTGACTTTTAGTTTCAAAAACCAAATTACCCTCGATATCAGTTATTTTAACGTTTGCACCCGCAGTTAGCCCATCCACGTTTACCTGGCCTTGAAACCCCGGCCGCACTGGATTGGGGTAGACGTAAGCGCCTGACAAGTCATCTCGAGCATCAGTGGCCGACCCCTCAAATGCAACAAGGCCCTTGGTGGTGGCAAAATACACTCTTCCACTATCGCCATCAATGGCAATATCTTGAACATTATCTGAGGGTAAAGGAGAGTTTTCTTTAGTAAAACGCAATAGAGTTTCCTGGCCATTGGCTGAGAGATAAAAAACGCCCGAGGTGGCTGTAGCAATCCATTTGTTATTGGACCCGTCCACTTCAATATCCGTGACCGACTGCTGAAATAAGAGCTCCTGCGCTACTCCTTCTTCGAGGATGATAATGGGCTGAGCCTCGACATTATTTCCGCTTTGAAAAAACCCCGTCGTGTTGTAAAGAACTCTTAAACCCTCACGAGTCCCAACCCAAAGGCGATTATTGTTGTCAAAGGCCAGACTCCGGACATCGGTAGAAGGCAGATTTCCATTGCCGGAGCCTTCAGTAATTCGATTAAAACTATTGGTGCTTGGGTTAAACCCGATTAAACCATTTTCAGCCGAACCGAAAAAAACATAACCCTCACGGCTAATCTTCAAATCGGTCAAGGCTAATTCATCTTCAGCATTAATAATTCCGGATAAATCAATTTTTCCGATTTGGCCCGAAGGACTCAAACGCAGCAATCCTTGATTAATTTTTGATTGGACAAACCAAAGATTGTTGTCACGATCAAAATCTGATCCGTAAATACGAAGACCCGCCGCAGGGTTGCCCGCGGGCAGGGTCAAACTACTGTTGCTTTCATCATAGAGAATTTCAGGAACTCCAGCCGTTAATTTGAGTAGGCCAAACTGAAACGATGAAGCAAAAACCTGATCGGGATTCATCGGATTAATCTTCATCTGGACAATATCACTTGCTCCAAAAAGGTCTGCCGCCGGAATATTATTCCATCCCTCATTTTGATATTGACTGAGTCCTTTAAAATTAAGTGGAAATGGATTAAAACTCACCGTGACCTCTCCAAAGCCAACCCAAAGCTGGCCAGAAGATGCGTCAATTGAAAATGGGTTATTAAATAACGGCCCTTGAGGCCCCACGGGAGTCCATCCAAATTGTCCGCTAGATTGCTTGATCAGTCCATTGGTCTGGGTTCCGGCAAAAATTTGATCTGCAAACCCAAGTCCTACTGAGAATTTATCCTCTAACGCTTCAGGTAATTCAAAAATATCCAAGGGCGTAAAATCTGCTCCATAAGTATTCACTGTTGATTCAGTAGTGATGGTCAAGACATTCCCATTTACCCGCATGTCTACGATGGGGTCTGTCCCGAAATCCGCCATAATTTGGGTTGGTTCTGGAGTCAGACGCAGAACCCGTTGATTTGTTCTGGCAAAATAAACCGCATCATTTAAAGTCTGAATGGCAACAATCCCGCCCCCGGTTACTGTTTCCCAAGAAGCATAATCAATCAAATCAGGGCCGTTAAGTAAGGCCTTTTTGATCCCCTCCTGCGCCGTCGCCGCATATATAAATGGGGGTAAAATAGTGGTTTGAGTCACTGAAATTGTGCTGCCCAATTCACCAATATAATAGGTGTCCCCAAATTCCAAAAGTGAGAGATCAAAAACAGAAATGCCAAAATCTGTAGAGACATAAACTTGTCCCTGATACTCATAAAAATCATTTATGGACTTGACATTCGGAGGAATACTTGGCTTATTTAAAATGGCCACAATCTGAAGAACTTGATCTTGATCCTTTGGAATGATCTCGATAAGACCATTATCGTGTCCTACCATGAGCAAGTTGTATTCTTGGCTGTAATGTAATTCAGTGATGGATTCTCCCGACAGGCCTTCTATGGTGGTGATCGTCGACAGCTCTTGACTCCAATTGTCATAAGTGTATACGGCGTTTTCAGCGGCCACAAAAACCTTGTTGTCTCCGTAAGCCACATCCTTTATGCTGTTGTATGAAAAATAACCCTTCCAAAGCTCAGGGCCAGATTGCGCATTGGCCGTAGCCAAGGTTACCAATACTCCAAAAATCAATAGATAAAATCTCATACTGCGTTGCTCGCCCTTTAAACCTTGAAAATTACTATTTATTGTAGAAACCCCCATGATTAATGGGCGCATTCGTTCAAAAAAAAAGCCCCAAAATGGGGCCTTTGATCGGAAAATGCATAGTGCTTAAACCACTCCTTGGTCCATCATGGCCTCGGCGATTTTAACAAAGCCCGCAATATTAGCACCTTTGACGTAATCGACATAACCGTCTTGGTCTGTGCCATAAGTGACACAAGCCTGATGGATATCATTCATGATCTGATGCAAACGGGCATCAACCTCTTCTGAGGTCCAATTGAGTCGCAATGAATTTTGAGACATTTCTAAACCAGAAGTAGCGACCCCTCCGGCGTTTGAGGCTTTACCCGGACTGAATAATATTTTTGCTTTTTGAAATACTTCAATGGCTCCCGGAGTACAAGGCATATTGGCCCCTTCACCCACACAAACACATCCATTATTTACTAAAGTCTTGGCCTCAGATTCGTCCAGCTCGTTTTGTGTCGCACAAGGCAGAGCAATGTCACACGGCACATTCCACGGTCTTTCCCCTGGGATAAATTTTGCACCAGGATAGGCTTCAGTGTAGGCACTGATTCGTCCTCTTTGTACATTCTTAAGCTCCATGACAAAGGCTAATTTAGCCTCATCAATGCCCTGGGCATCATAGATATATCCAGAAGAATCAGAAAACGTAAGTACTTTTCCTCCGAGTTGAATGACCTTTTGAGCCGCAAATTGCGCCACATTACCAGAACCAGAGATAACCACATTTTTACCTGCGATCTCTTCGCCTTTGGTCGCCAACATGTTTTTTACAAAATAAACATTGCCATACCCCGTGGCTTCAGGACGTATCAATGAACCACCGTAGCTCAGACCTTTACCGGTTAATACCCCAGTAAACTCATTGCGTAAACGCTTGTATTGGCCAAACATATAGCCTATTTCTCTTCCTCCTACACCGATATCTCCTGCAGGCACATCTGTATTTGGGCCAATATGACGGGCGAGTTCAGTCATAAAACTTTGACAAAAACGCATCACCTCACCGTCACTCTTCCCTTTAGGATCAAAGTCACTTCCCCCTTTTCCACCACCCATAGGCAAAGTGGTCAAACTGTTTTTGAACATTTGCTCAAAACCTAAGAATTTCAAAATACTCAAGTTAACTGAGGGGTGAAAACGAAGCCCTCCTTTATAAGGACCGATTGCTGAGTTAAACTCTACGCGATATCCGCGATTTACCTGGATTTGACCCTGGTCATCAGTCCAAGGCACTCGGAAAATTACAGTGCGCTCCGGCTCAGCCATGCGCTCAAGTAACTTGTGTCCTTGGTATTTGGAGTTATCTTCTATAAATGGAATTACCGTTTCGGCAACCTCTGTAACCGCCTGCATAAACTCAGGCTCATTAGGATTTCTTTCTGCTACGCGCGAAATAAAATCTTGGATTGATTGTTTCACAAAAAAAGAATTAGAATTAAGATAAAGGCTATGAATACTTGATTATTCGACAAATCAGCCGAGGTTTTGAGTGCTCTTTTTGCGATATTGTCAAAAATCGGTCGTTTAATTTTTGGTTAATGCAAATATAAATGACTTCGAGAGATCTAATGTCGTTTTTTTTTCAAAACGCACTACTTGTTAATTTAATGCATAGTGTTAGATGTTTTTTTATCGTTGAATGCATTGAGCAACCCCTAGTTATGAGCCAACGCGCGCGAGCACTACTCTATATTTTATCGTTAATGGCCTGTCTGCAAGCTTTTAGACAAAGAGATCGTCCGGGAGGTGGTGGTATTCCCATAGGTTTTTCAAACGAACTTGATGTGGTCGCTGGGCCAGTGGCCTTTTATGGAGACTACGGACAATGGGTGGGTCCTTCCGCGACCTCATTTACTGCAGATCAATTGCGTGCTATGAAAGGCTCTAGCACCGTTTTTGATGTCGGGGTACAACTCGAATATTATATTTGGAGCATACGCGACTTTATGGCTCAGGATCAGTCATGGGCCCCCTATTTTGCTGCTGGCCTGCACTGGGTTGGGTTTGACCCTTATGCCTACAGCGATTTTGGCAACCTCAACACCCCAATTACGACGCCGAACAAATACTACTAAAGCTTTCAACAAGCCGGAGGTTCAATTTGGAGTATTGTCACCAGTTTAGGCACGCGCTACAAAATCAATAAATCCGTTGATTTTTTGATGGACTGGCGTTGGCAATATTACTTTTCAAACTGGGTCGATGGACTTAACCCTCAACTCGAATACAATACACAGGCTCTTGGGCTAGAAAACGGTGTCCCCGTGCCTGAAAACAAAGCCAACGATTGGATTTTCTGGATTAATTTTGGCGGTGTATTCTACTTGACCTAGCCTGCTAAGGCTTGTGCCAAATCCTGAATAAGATCTTCGGCATCCTCTATGCCTACACTCAAACGAATTAAGGCGTCTACTACCCCTGTTTTTTCGCGTTCCTCTTTTGGGATACTCGCATGAGTCATGCTGGCCGGGTGACCGGCGAGACTTTCCACACCTCCGAGACTCTCGGCAAGGGTAAATACTTTGAGTTTTTCAACAATCGTAATAGTCTTTTGAAAATCATTGCCTTTGGTGACAAATGAAATCATGCCCCCAAAATCGCGCATTTGGCTGCGGGCGATATCGTGATTTGGGTGATCTTCAAAACCAGGCCAATAAACCTTTTCTACTTCAGGGTGGGTTTTCAGATATTGTGCTACGGCGCGTCCATTTTCGCAATGGCGCTGCATACGCACATGCAGGGTCTTAATCCCACGCAATACCAAAAAACTATCTTGTGGTCCACAAACCGCTCCACTGGCATTTTGAATAAAATACAAGCGCTCCGCCAAAGCATTGTCTCTGACAACCAAGGCTCCCATAACCACATCACTGTGTCCTCCTAAATATTTCGTAGCACTGTGCATCACTATATCGGCGCCAAGGGTCAGCGGCTGCTGCAAATAAGGCGTAGCAAAAGTATTGTCTACTGCCAAAAGGACTTGGTGTTTTTTGGCAATCGCAGCACAGGCCACGATATCCACGACATTCATCATCGGGTTGGTTGGGGTCTCCACCCAAATTAATTTCGTGTTCTGGTTAATCTTTGCTTCAATGGCAGAAACGTCAGACATGCCAACAAAATGAAATTTAATCCCAAAACGCTCAAAAATCTTAGTGAATAGTCGATAAGTTCCCCCATAAAGATCATTTGTCGAAATGACTTCATCCCCCGGACTAAGAAGTTTCATTACAGCGTCAATCGCAGCCAAACCACTGCCAAAGGCCAAGCCATGCGCTCCGTCTTCAATACTCGCCAATGCAGCTTCTAAAGCGGCGCGGGTAGGGTTGTGGGTCCGAGAATATTCAAATCCTTTGTGTGCCCCAGGGCTTGTTTGCGCATAGGTCGAGGTTTGATAAATTGGAGGCATTACTGCACCGTAAGCTGGATCGTGTTTTTGTCCTCCGTGAATGGCTTTGGTATTGAATTTCATTGTGTTATTTTCTTTACACAAAAGTAAGGCATTCCAAAGTCAAAGAGAAAACAAGTCAAAGAGAAAACAATTGTATTTTTACACAGTGAATGTAAAGTGCTCTTTTTTTGGCTTTTGGTCTGCCCTAACACTTTTTAGTTGTTCAGACACTCCAACCATTTCATGGGTGATGCTCAATAAAACTGCTCAAGAGCAAACCATTTGTAAAGGACAGGCTTGTCCTGACCTGAGGCTTTCTTCCCCGAAGTTTGAAAGTGGAGATTCAATAGCCCTTGCCCGGCTGAATAAAATTAGTGACAGCCTTATTCTGGACGCCTTATATTTAGGAAGTGATCGCCCAAATTTTAACCTCAGCATAGAGGAAGCTATAGATCAATACCTCTGGGTGGGTTTAGATTATAAAACAGAACTTCAGGCCGCAGAATCGTATAATGGAAAAATAAACATTACCCCATCAAGACAAGGGGATACTGTGATTGTCCTGAAATTGACCGGCCAATTGCTTTTGCCTCAGAGCGAGAAATTGCTCAACGCAAAAAAACGCCTTCGTTTGAGCCTAAAATAAACATTAAATGAAAAAACTCTATTATTTAAGCAGCTGCAGCACGTGTAAACGCATTCTGAAACAATGGGACTTGTCTAGGGATTTTGCCCAACAGGATGTCAAAAGTAACCCCCTTACTTTAGAGGACTTGGACCAGATGCATCGACGCTCAGGAAGCTATGAGGCCCTGTTTAGCAGAAGGGCAAAGCTATTTCAAGAGCGGCAACTCGCTGAAGAAACATTAGACGAAACGCGTTATAAAGCATTGCTGCTGGAGCACTACACCTTTTTAAAAAGGCCGGTCTTGATTTGGGATGATGAAATCTTTATTGGGTCGTCCAAAGCGACGGTGGAACGCGCGACCAAGACCATTCAGGCTCGTGAGTAAGCCGGCTTTTTCACATAGAACCTTAGCCCTTATGGCTGCGACTGCAGCAGGGATCATCTATGGGATCAATCACACGATCGCCAAAGGACTTATGCCAGAAGTTATTGAGCCACACGGATTCATTTTACTAAGGGTTATTGGGGCCGCTATTGCCTTTTGGATTTTGTCTTTTTTAGGGCCGCGCGAGTGTTTAGCCCAAAAGGATTGGGGCCTTTTACTTTTGTGTGCATTTTTTGGCATGTCTTTAAATATGACCTCTTTTTTTAAGGGTCTTGCCTTGTCTACCCCGATTAACTCCTCGGTTGTTATCACCATTGTGCCGGTAATCCTACTTATTCTCGGGCGGCTATTTTTAAAAGAGCGCATTGCTTGGCAAAAAACATTCGGTATTTTTCTGGGGCTGGCTGGGGCTGTTGGGCTGATCCTTCTCGATGTGCCCAGACAATTAAACGCGTCCAACATTCCCTTGGGTAACTTTTACTTTGTCATGAATGCTCTGTCCTATTCTATTTACTTGATTATTGTCAAACCGCTCACAGCAAAATATCACGTGTTGACTCTGATGCGCTACTTTTTTACTGTTGCCGTGGTCATCAACCTGCCCTTGGGTTATCAAGAATTTGTCGAGGTCGCCTGGTCTGATCTAACGCCAGTGATTATTGGTCAATTGTCCTTTGTGGTTTTAGGAACCACCGTGCTGACCTATTTGTTTAACATATACGCCCTGAAGCATTTGAGTCCATCCACCATAGGGGCTTTTATTTACCTTCAACCAGTGGTGGCCACCATCGTGGCACTTTGGGTTGGCGTCGATCACCTGACACCGCTACGATGCGTCACTGCTCTGATGATTTTTACAGGAGTTTATTTGAGCAGTCAAAAACTTAAATTGCGCAAAAAAGAGCCCGTTAAAGCGTCCTGAATTGCGGGACAATTACCTAAATTTGGCCTTCAATACTTTGATGCAATGCCCATAGTTGACGCCCAATATCATCCCAAAGGATGGTTTAAAAACGGCCATTTTTCAACGATTTATTCAGCAAAAATTAGACGTGTTCCAAGTCTGGATTTTCAAAGAGATCGGTTGTCTTTAAGTGATGGGGATTTTTTAGATCTCGATTGGTCGTTTACAAAACATCCGACCAAGCAAAAGTCCAAGTCGGTAGTGATCCTACTCCATGGTTTAGAAGGGAATGCCCAACGCTCCTATGTGCGTGGGCAGGCAAGCGCTTTATTGGAGGCTGGTTTTGATGTCTGTGCGATGAATTTTCGCGGTTGTTCTGGGGAGCCAAACCTTAAGCTTCAGAGTTACAATGCGGGGAAAACAGAAGACCTAGACCAAGTTGTGTCGGCTATTGTAAAATTAAATCGATACTCGCGCATTTTTGCTGTTGGATTCAGTTTAGGCGGAAGTCTTTTACTGAATTATCTTGGCGCAAAAAAAGGAGATTACCAACAAATTTACGGGGCGGCTGCCGTGTCCACCCCTCTAGATTTAAAGGGCTCTATTGAGCGATTATCGCAATGGGATAATCGTGCCTACCAATGGGTCTTTTTATCGACGTTAAAAGTCAAATATCGTCAAAAACAGCAGGCCTTTCCAATGGATTTATCGGCGGACGCGCCCCGCGCCATGAAGTCCCTAAAGGATTTTGATAATCTTTACACCGCTCCCGTACACGGCTATTTCAACGCCGAAGATTATTACCGTAAAAATAGTCCCATCGCGACCTTACATACGATTAAATCGCCGGTACTGATCCTCAACGCCCAAAACGACAGCTTTCTTTCTCAGGCCTGCCTGCCTTTAAGCCTTGCGAAAAGCTCAAAAAACATTTATCTTGAGGCCCCAAAATATGGGGGTCATGTCGGTTTTTATGCCCCGTCAGGGCCGTACTATAATGAAACGAGAATAAGCGAATTTTTCACAGCCAAAATGGCTTAATATTGAACGTAATAACGGAATTATGAGAACTTATCTAATTATGACCGCTCTAGCTTTGACTATAAGCAGTTGCGGCGAGACCAAAAAAGAAGAAAAAACTACACTTAAAATAGGGCAAAACAATACCGAATTTGTCTCGCAAACTGGGACAGCGCTCGCTTTGAGTGGCAATGACATGATGCAATTCGACAAAAGCGAATTGATGGCCAAGGCAGGAGAAAAAATTACGTTAACCTTTCGCCATGTCGGGCAATTAGACAGAAGGGTCATGGGTCATAATTTTGTTTTGTTAAAGCCCGGAACGGACATAACGGGTTTTGCCAATGAAGCAGCCGCAGCAGGAGAGTCCGCCGATTGGATTCCAAGCGATGGCGCTCAAGTCATTGCGCACACCAAAATGCTCGGAGGGGGCCAAACCGATGTAATCACCTTTGAGGCTCCTGAGCCAGGAGTTTACGACTTCATTTGCAGTTTTCCAGGACACTCGGGGATGATGCGCGGCACATTGACCATAGCGCCCTAACCCTAATCACTAGGCCGAATTAAGAGGACAAAATGGCCTTGAATTACGCGGATCTGTAATAGGCTCCATGGACCGCTTTTTTAACGCAATTCATTGAACTAAATCCATAAAAAAACCCTCCATTTTGGAGGGTTTTTTATTGAGTCCGTTTTATAGAGACATTACCTTGCCATTACCGGCCTCTGAAGTCGGCAAGCATCCTTGGTAAACTCCAGGAACAGGATCATACCACAAGAAGTTTTCTCCTATTTCTTGGGTTTTAGTCCAGCTCCAAATGGTCATACTGCGCACTTCTTGAACCAGTGCTGCTGCCATTACATCGTCCGAAGCCGAGGCTTGGGGGTCAGTTTCAAGTGCTCCACGATACGCCCATAATTCCTTAGACCACTGATCTGCTTGCGCTTTATCCGCTTTGAGATAGTGCCCTAATAAGGCGTCATAGGTTGCCGTTTCAGCACTGTCAAAATCCGCTTGATGATCCCGCTCAAGTACGCGTGCCAAAGCCGCAAATCCTTTGCGGATTTCGCTTTGTCGAGCGGAGGCAGAATACTTTGTAAACTCATCTTCTAGTGCAGGAACTTGTTCATCTGTGGGCAATACCTGGTCCCAATAGAGGTCAATGAATTGATGAACGCCCACATCAACTGCGCCAGGCACCTCGAGATCTGAAGGGATGATCAATCCGACCATTTCTTTCAAGGCTTTGGCTTCTGCGGACGATAAAAAGGCAGGGGTGTATCCTGATCCAGAATCACAGCTTTGGAGCAGGCTAATAATGGTAGGTGTTGCTACTAAGGCGCCACCACCCAATCCTAAGTTCTTTAAAGCTTGTCTTCTATTCATCAGGATTCCTTTTTAAGTTGATTTACTGCGTGATTTGCGGCTCTTGCTGTAAAAGCCATGTAGGTGAGTGATGGATTCACACAACTCGCGCTCGTCATGAACGACCCATCTGTACAGTAAACATTCGGTACAGTATGGATTTGGTTGTTCTCATTAAGCACAGAAGTTTTAGGATCTCTTCCCATACGGGCAGTTCCCATTTCGTGAATGCCAAGTCCTGGCGCTCCTGGATCATCCCAAGGTCGGATATTTTTATATCCCGCCATTTCGAGCATCTCCATGGCTTGTTGTACCATGTCTTTGCGCATTTCCCACTCATTTTCTTTCCACTCTACGTCAAAAGTATAGGTCGGCAAGCCCCATTTATCTCTTTTGTCATAATCGAGTTCCATTTTATTGTCATGGTAGGGCAAGCACTCGCCAAAGCCCATAAGCGTCATGCTCCATTTTCCTGGGCGACTTACCAGATCCTTTAAATCTGCTCCATAACCAATCTCGGCAATTTGGTCTCCGTAATTCCCTCTTGAGGCGCCTCCTTGATAACCATAACCGCGCAAGAAATTAGGCTGGTCGGTCGCTCCACCGATATTTCTAAATCGGGGAATATAAATTCCATTAGGTCGACGCCCTTTAAAGTATTGGTCTTCAAAACCATCAACTTCAGCAAACGCTCCCGCTTTGAAGTGGTGATCCATAATATTGCGTCCTAACTCTCCTGAATCGTTCCCCATGCCGTTCGGGAAGCGTTCACTCTTGGATTGTAACAAGATTCCCGCTGTAGCAATGGCCGAAGCACACAAGAAAACAACCTTTGCGTTAAACACGAGATTCTCTCCTGTTTCAGCATCGATAACCTTAACTCCTGTAGCGCGCTGGGTTTGTGGATCGTAAATTACTTCATGAACAATTGAATTTGGTCTCAGCGTCATATTCCCGGTGCGTTCTGCTGCCGGAAGGGTAGAAGACACACTACTGAAATAACCGCCAAAAGGACATCCACGGATACAACGATTGCGATAGACGCAATTGGAACGTCCATCATGGGCTTTATCTCCGGTTAGATGCGCGGTTCTTCCTATAGTCAGCACGCGCCCATCCTGGTAATTATTAGCAATTTTTTCACGTAAATCACGCTCAGCGCAATTCAGCTCCATTGGTGGAGAGAATACTCCGTCAGGAAGTACCTCCATACCTAGGGCCTCTCCGCTAACTCCGATAAACTCTTCAACTTTGTCATACCATGGGGCAATATCCGCATAGCGTACGGGCCAATCTACAGCAACACCTTCTCTTTTATTGGCTTCAAAATCGATATCGCTCAAGCGGTAGGATTGACGGCCCCACATAATTGAACGACCCCCAACATGATAACCTCTAATCCAGTCAAAGCGCTTCACTTCGTTATAGGGATGAATGATGTCGTCAACAAACCAGTGGGCAGATTCATCACGCGTGGTATAACCCGTTCTGTTTTGTTTTACCTGACGCTCTTGCTGTGCGACGGTTCGTCGATTTTTAAACTCAAAATCCCAGGGATCTTTATTTGCTGTAGGATAGTCTTCAATGTGCTTTACCATGCGACCGCGCTCTAAAACCAGGGTCTTAAGGCCACTCTCGCAAAGCTCTTTAGCAGCCCATCCGCCGCTAATTCCTGAACCCACGACGATTGCGTCGAATTGTTCGTTCGGTTTTGCCATATTTAGATTGTTTAATTTGTTGGTCTTGTTTGCTCTTGAATGTAGTCTTTCAAAAGCAAGTGTCCTAATTTCCTCTTTTTTTGCCGATTAACCAAGCCATATCCGCAGAATGATACGGGTTTTAAGAACGAAAACGATTTCGATTTGAAAAAAATAACAACAACTTCTGTTTAAATCCAACTCAGCAAAAAATCATTTATCTTAGAAGACCATTTAAGCAAACGACCAATTAAAAATACCTCTATGATTCACAAAAAACTTTTAGCCATCGGGGCAGTACTGGCCCTAATGAGCTGTCAAAACAACATGAACAAAACTGAAGAAGCGGCACAAGAGGCAGCGCCAGAAACCTCAGCCCAAAACTTTGAAATTTCTTTGGCCCAGTGGTCTATTCACAACCTGATCTGGGACGGCACCATTGACCCCATGGATTTCGCCTCGGTAGCCAAAGACCTTGGGTATACTGGCCTAGAATACGTTAGTAATCTTTATGTTGGAGACGAAGTCAACTACCCGATGAAAGCTCAAGGCCTTGATTCTATCTTAAAAGAATTAAAACGCCGCAGCGATTCACTTGGTATGACCAATGTTTTGATTATGGTCGATGATGAAGGAGATCTTTCTTTAGACGATGAAACACAGACTACACAGGCCCTTGAGAATCACAAAAAATGGGTGGACGCCGCAGCTTTCTTAGGCTGTCACGCCATTCGGGTGAACCTTTTTGGCACTTCTGATCCTGAGGCTTGGGTCACAAACTCGGTCCGCTCGCTAAAAGCTTTGAGCAGCTACGCCGAAGAGAAAAATATTTCTATTTTGGTGGAAAACCACGGAGGGCTTTCCAGTGATGCCAAGCTACTATCTAAAGTCATGGAGAGTGTTGGTATGGATAATTGTGGTACGCTTGTGGACTTTGGGAATTTCTGTTTACGCCGCGAAAACGACGAGCGATGGGGCGCCCCTTGTGTTGAGGAGTACGACCGCTATCAAGGAATCGAAGAACTTATGGCATACGCTCATGGTGTCTCGGCTAAGTCTTACGCTTTTGACGCTGAGGGCAATGAAACCACTATGGATTTTCCAAAAATCCTGAACATCGTCAGAGATGCTGGATTTTCAGGTTTTATCGGCGTAGAATTTGAAGGGCCTGATGCAGATCCATTCCCGGGCATGGAAGCCACCAAAGCGCTTATTGAAACCGTATTGATTAACTAAACCTTAATGTTTAAACCACTCTAACGCAACTAACCATGAAGACCACAACTCGCTTTCAGCTTTCCTTTATGATGTTCCTCGAATTTTTTATTTGGGGGGGATGGTTCGTCACCATGGGGACTTTTTTAGGCAATAATCTCGGAGCCACGGGAGCCGAAACTGCAATGGCCTACTCGACCCAATCATGGGGGGCGATTATTGCTCCTTTTATCATTGGACTCATCGCTGACCGTTTTTTTAATGCAGAACGCATCCTTGGGGTGCTCCACTTAATCGGGGCATTTCTGATGTATCAAATGTATCAATCCACGGATTTTGGTAGTTTTTACCCTTATGTCTTGGGTTATATGATCGGTTATATGCCAACCTTGGCTTTAGTCAATTCTGTTTCTTTCAATCAAATGAAAGATCCAGCCAAAGACTTTTCTCTGATTCGTGTTTGGGGCACCATTGGTTGGATTGCTGCTGGACTGGCCATAAGTTATCTCTTTCACTGGGACCCAAAGCCGGAAGTTCCAGGAGATAAAGGGCTGCTTCAAAACACATTTTTAATGGTCGCCATTGCCTCAGCAATTTTAGGCCTATTTAGTTTTACACTTCCCAAAACACCGCCAAAAGCAGATGATGGCTCAAAAATTACTGTGCGCGATATTTTAGGTCTGGAAGCGTTAAAACTACTTAAAGACCGAAACTTTTTAGTCTTCTTTTTGTCGTCGGTATTGATATGTGTGCCTTTGGCTTTTTATTACCAACACGCAAACCAATTTCTCTCTGAAATCGGCGTGGAAAACGCAACAGGTAAAATGACTATTGGGCAAATCTCGGAAGTTTTATTTATGCTGCTCTTGCCCTTTTTCTTTAAAAAATTCGGTTTTAAAATGACCATACTGGTTGGGATGCTGGCTTGGACCGTGCGCTATTTATTATTTGCCTTTGGCGATGCCGGGGAAGGCGTTTATATGCTGCTAATCGGGATTGCTTTGCACGGTATCTGTTATGACTTCTTCTTTGTTTCAGGACAGATTTATACCGACAGTAAAGCAGGTGAAAAAGTTAAGAGCGCTGCTCAAGGACTGATCACTCTGGCGACTTATGGTGTTGGGATGCTTGGCGGATTCTACATCGCTGGGCTGATTACCGATGCTAATGTTACTTCAGAAGGTCACGATTGGGCTTCTGTATGGCAAATCCCCGCCTTGTTCGCCGTATTGGTTTTTGTGCTTTTTGCCGTGCTCTTTAAAAACGAAACGATAGAATACAAGGAGTAGTCCTCTTTAAAAATTGCTAAAAAAGAAATTATTATGAGTCGAAAAATTAAATGGGGCGTCTTAGGAGGAGGCGGTGATTCTTTAATCGGTGTACTGCATCGCGTGGCTGCTTCAATGTATGATGCTTACGCCCTTACTGGAGCTGTATTTAATCCCGATTTTGAGCAAAACAAGGCCTTTGCCGAAGAAATCGGTATTCCATTGGACCGCATTTATCCAGATTTTGACACTATGGTTGCCGCCGAATTGGCGCTGCCACAAGAAGAGCGCATTCAAGTTTTTTCGGTACTTACCCCGAATTTCTTGCATTTCCCAATGGCCAAAAAATTAATGGAAAACGGGTTTCATGTGATATGTGAAAAACCCATGACCATGACTCATAAGGAGGCGCTGGTTTTGGAACAAATTCAAAAGGATAAAGGCGTATTGTTTGCCCTAACCCATACCTATACCGGCTATCCTATGATCCGTCAAATGAAAGCCATGATAAAAGACGGGGCTATTGGTGCGATTCAAAAAGTTGATGCTCAATACTACCAAGGATGGATTAATCCGATCATCCATGATCCAAAGCAACGCGCTTCTACCTGGCGTCTGGACCCGGCAAAATCAGGAATAAGCTGCTGTATGGGCGATATCGGGGTCCACGCCTACCAAATGCTTGAATACGTCACTGGACAAAAAATCGAATCGATTCTGGCAGACCTTGGCCATGTCTACGACGACAACCAAATGGATATAGATGGTACTGTATTGTTACGTCTTGGCAAACACGTCAAAGGGGTTTTACGTGCGAGTCAAATCGCTACCGCAGAGGAAAATAATTTTAGCCTTGCCATTTATGGGCGTGAAGGTGCCTTAAAATGGGAGCAGGAAAACCCGAACTATTTGACCCTACTAAAGGACGGGCAGCCCGCTCAAATCCTCAAGCCTGGCCACAGCTATAACAACGCCTTTTCACTTGAGGGCACCAAACTCCCCCCTGGGCATCCTGAAGGGATTTTTGACGCTATGGGTAATATTTATCGCGGCATGGCCAAGGCGGTTCGAGGGGAGTCTTTTACTGAAGGGGAATTCCCTTCGATGGAAGATGGAGTCCGTGGTATGAAATTTATTGAGACTGCCGTGGCCTCACACGCCGATGGAAATGTTTGGAAAACGCTTTAGATTTAGAAAACGCATTAAATTAAAATCATGAAAACGATCAAAGGACCTGCAGTATTTTTAGCCCAGTTTATGGACGATAAAGCGCCCTTTAATAGCCTGGATGGGCTATGCCAGTGGGCGGCAGATCTCGGATATAAAGGAATACAAATTCCGACTTGGGAGTCGAGACTCATCGATTTAACCCTAGCGGGACAAAGCAAAGCATATTGTGATGAACTCCAAGGCAAAATCAGATCCTTCGGCCTTGAAATCACAGAACTTTCCACCCATCTTCAAGGGCAACTCGTCGCGGTACACCCTGCCTACGACTTGATGTTCGATAATTTTGCCCCAGAAGATTGTAAAAACAACCCAAAAAAGCGCACCGAGTGGGCTAGAGCCCAACTCATTTCCGCCGCTAAAGCGAGTGGTCATTTGGGACTTAAGGCCCATGCGACTTTTAGCGGTGCGTTACTTTGGCACACCTGGCATCCTTGGCCACAACGTCCTGATGGGCTTGTTGAGCTAGGCTTTGCAGAGCTGGCCAAACGCTGGTTACCGCTTTTGAATGAATTTGAAAACAATGGTGTGGCGGTCTGCTACGAAATTCACCCTGGTGAAGACCTTCATGACGGGGTGACTTTTGAACGCTTTTTAGAGGCCACTGGGAATCACAAGGCAGTAAACATCCTTTACGACCCGAGCCACTTCGTCCTTCAACAACTGGATTATTTAAAGTACATCGACCATTATCATGAATTCATTAAGGCCTTTCACGTAAAGGATAGTGAATTTAATCCTGATGGAAAGCGCGGCGCGTTCGGCGGTTATGGCGATTGGAAAGATCGTGCGGGTCGCTATCGCTCTTTAGGCGACGGGCAGATCGATTACAAGTCGGTCTTTAGCAAACTCACCGAATACGGCTGCGATGTCTGGGCTGTAATGGAGTGGGAATGCGTCATCAAAAGCCCAGAGCAAGGAGCAAGAGAAGGCGCAAAGTTTATTCAAGACCGAATTATTGAAGTCACAACTAAGCGATTTGACGATTTTGCCGGAGCGGAAATTGATCAAGACCGACTCAAAAAGATTTTGGGACTTTAATAACTCCAAGAGATGGAATAGGTCCTGCCGTGGTGAACAATTAAGAAATTCCTCCGACGGGGACATTACCCGAAACAAAAAATAAAGAACAATAAATACGACCAAAATGACCAAATTAAAATTCGCAATCATCGGCCTACTCGCACTTGCGGCAGCCTGTGGCCAAGGACCCCAGCAGCCAGCAGAAGAACCAGTAACCCCAGCGCCTGAAGAACCGACAAAGCCTGAGGAAACAGAAGTTTGGGCCCCGGTCCCTAATAAAGTCGACCCCTTTGGACAAAACGGAGCACCGAGTGATGCCATTATTTTATTTGACGGGAGCCATTTAGACCGTTGGATTTCTGCGGCAGACAGCACTGCAGCTCAATGGAACATAAACGCCGATGGAAGCATGACCGTGGCAAACGGTACGGGGGATATTCAAACTAAAGACAATTTTGGAAGTGTCCAACTGCATGTTGAATGGCGCAGTAGTCCTGAAAATACGGCCAGTGGACAGGCCAAAAGCAACAGCGGTGTCTACCTACAAAACCGATATGAAGTTCAAGTCTTGGACAATAATGACAATCCAACTTACGTCAATGGAATGGTGGGCTCGTTATACAAGCAATCTCCACCGCTCGTTATGGCCTCAGTCCCAACAGGTTCCTGGAACGCTTACGACATCATTTATCACGCTCCAGTGTTTGACGCCCAAGGCAGCATGATTGTCGCCCCGAACATAACGGTCTTACAAAACGGAGTTTTAATTCAAGATCGCTTTGACCTGCAAGGCACCACGGAATATATTGGCTGGCCAAAAGTAAGTGCTCATGGGCCTGGTCCAATTAAATTACAAGACCACAACGACCACAGCGGTGTGTCGTATCGCAATATCTGGGTCCGCCCATTAAATTAATTGACATAAATAAGCTCTATGAAAACCCTATTATCGTTCTCATTAATTATCGCATTGACGGCATCTTGCCAAAACAATAACAATTCTGACTCATCAATGACCAAAGAAGACTCCATCGAGCAAACTACCCCCCAAGAAGAGTGGTTAAACTTATTTGACGGGACCAATTTCGATCAATGGCGGGGCTATCTCTCTGAGGATATGCCAGAAGCCTGGAGTATTCAGGATAGCGCCATGGTATTTACCCCTGGAGGACGAGGCGGTCAAAACATAATCACAAAGGATGTTTTTTACAACTTTGAGTTGTCTCTAGAGTGGAATATCGCGTCCGGAGGGAATAGTGGCATTTTTTGGAGCGTAATTGAGGACCCAGACTATCCTGAAGCTTATCAATCCGGTCCTGAAATTCAAGTTTTAGACAATGCCAAACACCCTGATGCATTTGTCGGCGAGGGCACGCATACTGCCGGAGCCCTCTACGATATGATTGCCCCTTCTTCGGATTATACAAATCCTGCCGGCTCATGGAACCATTGTGTCTTGCGTGTAGACCATAGAGTCAATAAAGGTTTGGTCATGATGAACGGATATCAAATTGTAGAATTTCCCTTGCACGGACCAGAATGGGCCAATATGGTTGCACAGTCTAAATTCGCAGACTGGCCTATTTTTGGAAAATCCCCAAAAGGCCATATTGGTCTCCAAGATCATGGGGATCAGGTCGCTTATCGAAACGTGAAAATCAAACGCTTAGTTGATTGATTCGCAGGGAATGAATACTGAAAATGAATTATATCTGAGCCTTGGGTATTGTGGATTCATGCTCTTGTTATTCTTGATTTTTCGGGCCTTTCCTCCCAAAAATATCAACCAACTTTATGGCTATAGAACGGCACGCTCTATGGCCAATGAAACGGTGTGGGAAGACGCTAATAATTACTCCATGAAGCTTGGGGTTCAGCTCGGGATTTGGAGTATGTTTCTCCCTCTATTCTATTATTTTATTTGGCCTGAACAATTGCTTTTGGCAACCGTAATTACGCATTCTGCCCTATTGTTATTTATTGTTGTCGGAACTGAGCGTTATCTCGACCAACGCTATGATAAAAAGGGGCTGCCAAAAAATCCAACCCCCAAAGACTAG
>Ga0181555_1000223_pt1 | contig 56085 bp, 59 predicted proteins | sample 011ome_15_FD_145601 | JGI IMG/M metagenome (GOLD analysis project Ga0181555, IMG submission 145601) | Coastal salt marsh microbial communities from the Groves Creek Marsh, Skidaway Island, Georgia - 011504AT metaG (spades assembly) | ecosystem: Environmental > Aquatic > Marine > Intertidal zone...
TAACAAGTAAATCCCCATTACCCCCTTGCAAATCCACAACCAACTCACTTAAATCAAAATCCGCAAAACCATCATTGTCCGTGTCGCAAACAACATAAGGATCTATCAAACCAGGAACCGGAGGGGGATTCACAATTATTGGAATTTGAACCAAATCAAAACAATTCAAATCATCAAAATTCATCAATCGTGCAAAAATGGTCTCCCCAGGAACCGGAACATTGTAAGGAACTGGAAGTGCATTAACTCCAGTTGTTGCTTCGACCGGGTCATTGTGATAAGTGATTAAGTAGTCTGCTGCGGGCTGCCCATCTAATACTATAGCATCAAAAGTAAAGGGTAGGTCGATCGCAGTAAATCCATCTCCATCATTATCACAGACTTCGATACCTTCTGGCTGCCCCGCTTGGACGCGTGTAAAGAAAATTTTGAACTGCTCAATTGCGAAACATCCCTCGGGACTTTCTACCCTTGCATATATAGTTTGCGGTGAAGGCTGACTGATAAAATAGCCCGTTGGTACCAAAATGACATTCGTGTCGTCTTGCGCATCATCGAGTGTTTCATAATACTTAACCGAGAATAAAGCAGGATCCTGGCCACCAAGTAAGTCATCATCATTCTCGGTGAGATCGAAACTTCCCGCTGTAGCCCCATCATCACACAAGAACAAATCTGCCGGAGGAAAAGCATCTGGAGGCAGATTAAACGTAACTTCAATATCATCCGTAATAAAACAGGGGCCTTCAAATCCTTCAACCGTGTAAACACCGTTTAAACCGACAGTAATTGAAGGGTTAGTCGCTCCTGGAATAATATTGCCATCCTTATACCACTGCCAAGTAAAATTTGGAGAAGACACGCCTGTGTCGAGAGTCACGGTGAGACCGGCGCAGCTCTCTACATCGGGACCGAGTGAAAATGGTTGGGTCGTATCAATAAAGAGTCGATCTTCATTGTTTGTGTCATCAATTTCCAAGATAGAATTCGCTGGATCCACAATCATTACCAAATCGAATTGCGGTGGAGTCCCGACGATACTCAAAATGGTATTACCTGACTCTTGCCCCCCTATCGGTATGTCGTTTACCGTGAATACTGTATCGAGGTAGTTTAGTGGCCCACCACCAACATTCTGCCAATAAAAATCCACACGAGTCCCTGCCGAAAGAGGACTTGTGGAGGGCAAATTATAGACCGTATAATCAATGAACAGATTTTGACCATTATCACAAACGACATCCAAATCATCAATCGTACACGCAGCATCTGGAATTTCCGAATTTACACTAGTAATAACGTTGTTCACTAAAACTAGATCCTGCCCAGAAGTCAATTGAATATCAATTTGAGTATCACCAGGCTGAACAATCCCTTGTAGATCATATACATCCAAATCCATATTCCATAAAGTGGATGAATTGGTATACGAGTTCGTTCCATTAAAAGCGTTATCTCCGGGATTAAGTGGCGGATTATCAATTAAATTGCCATTTATCGTTAAGGTCTCCTGAACGGATATGGAAGCATCCCCCTCCCAGGCCAAAAATCCGATTTTGGCCAAGTCATCAGTAGCCACATCAATTCCCGTTAAGGTGATGTCCAGAGTTGGGTTCGATGCACTCACGTAATCAAACCCTTCGAAAATACTGATTTGATTTTGCGGTAAAGTGGGCTCACCAAAAATGACATAAATCATCCATCCCCCATAGTTCGTAGTGTTACCACAAGGTATTGTTCCGAGGTAGTCTGAAAATGTATATACCCCATTACCAATAGCACCAACAAGGTTAGTCACATCAGCATAATGGGTGTTATATAAACCAAAATTATTGTTTATGCTGTAAGTTCTTTGGGCAATTACGGTATTTCCGTTTAGGGAGACTGTATCATCTGCAGGGCCAGAAGCCGACCAATACATATGCGCTTGAAAAAACGTCTCATTAGGCTGCAAATTTAGCGTGGCAGAACTCTGAGGCAATAATTCACATGGATTAGGATTTGCAGAGGCATTCAGAGTATTCCCAATAGCGGTAAAATCATATTTTCCAACAATTTGCGGCACCACTCGAGTAAGTGGAACTTGTCCGATTAAAAGTGTTGAAAAAAGAAGGAAAACGAAGTTTAGAATTTGTTTCATTCAAGCAGAAAATAAGGGGCACAAATTAATCATATTTTACCATTACCAATGGAATAAACGTGTTAAATCCCTAAGTATTTTCCAAGTGAGCGATGAGATACGTATCTTTGCACAGTAAAAGAAAAAATTTACCGCATACACCTTTTATGGATTTAGAAAAACAATTGCAAGAAATCGAAGCGTTTGGCAATGATCACGTAGGAACTTCTAGCCGCACGCCGCTGCGCTCTGATGCCTTTGAAATAGGAGATCAAGAAAAAATGGACAGTATAGAAAATGATGTCCGAAATATTCTCCAAACCTTAGGTATGGACTTGACTGATGACAGTCTAAAAGGCACGCCAAAGCGCGTGGCTAAGATGTTTGTTAAAGAAATATTTGCCGGATTACACCCAGATAATAAACCAAAAGCTTCAACTTTTGAAAACAAGTATAAATACGGAGAAATGCTCGTTGAAAAGAACATTACCTTGTACTCTACTTGTGAACATCACTTATTGCCCATAGTCGGAAGAGCGCATATCGCTTACATTTCCAATGGCACCGTAGTTGGTCTTTCAAAGATGAATAGAGTCGTTGATTATTATGCAAAAAGACCACAAGTTCAAGAGCGGCTTACCATGCAAATTGTTCAAGAACTTCAAAAAATATTGAACACGGACGATGTCGCATGCGTTATCGATGCGAAACACTTATGTGTTAATTCCCGTGGAATTAGAGACATTGACAGTTCTACCGTAACCAGTGAATTTGGCGGTCAATTTAAAAATGACAAGGTTAAAAGAGAATTTTTGGATTATATCAAACTCAACACTTCATTTTAACATTCATTTAATTATTCGCGATGACATTGCCAAAATCTGAACATCGTAAGCTCAACATTTATAATTCCTTATCAAAGGAAAAGGAATTATTTACACCATTAGTCCCCGAATTTGTAGGCATGTATGTCTGTGGACCAACAGTTTACAACTACGTTCATCTTGGAAATTGTCGCACCTTTTTATCGTTTGATTTAATCTATCGCTATTTCAAACACCTCGGATATAAGGTGCGTTATGTGCGCAACATCACTGATGCTGGGCACCTGGAAAACGATGCAGACTCGGGTGAAGATCGCATTGCAAAAAAAGCGCGCATTGAGGCCATTGAGCCCATGGAAGTTGTACAAAGATACACAGTTGATTTTCATGAAATCATGAGTGCGTTTAATGCACTTCCGCCGGATATCGAGCCTACCGCGACAGGGCATATTATCGAGCAAATTCAAATTATTCAAAAAATCTTGGCCGCGGGCTATGCTTACGAAAAAAATGACTCCGTATATTTTGATGTTTTGAAATTTAATGAGGATCAACAATACGGCAAGCTCAGCGGACGCAAGATTGAGGATATGATTGCCAATACACGGGAGTTGACCGCTCAAAGCGAAAAAAAGAATCCACAAGATTTTGCCCTTTGGAAAAAGGCAGAACCACAACATATCATGCGTTGGCCCTCTCCATGGGGGGACGGATTTCCTGGGTGGCATTTAGAATGTACCGCCATGAGCACAAAGTACTTGGGCGAGACATTTGATGTTCATGGAGGTGGAATGGACTTAAAATTCCCACACCACGAGTGTGAAATTGCCCAAGCCGAAGCCTGTAATAAGACCACTCCGGTGCGTTACTGGATGCACGCCAATATGCTGACCCTCAACGGGAAGAAAATGGCAAAGTCGACAGGGAATAATATTTTACCGAGAGAACTTTTCTCTGGGAATAACGCCATAATGAGTCAACCGATTCGACCTTCTGTGGCTAAATTCTTCATGTACCAAGCCCATTATCGCAGTATACTCGATTTTTCTGACCAAGCAATTTTAGCGAGTGAAAAAGGGTATCAAAGGCTAATGGAAGCGATGAATAAACTTGAATCGATTATAGCATCAGATTCTTCGGATTTTGCAATAGACTCTTGGGTTGACTCGTGTTACGCGGCCATGAACGATGACTTTAATAGCCCTATTCTCATTGCACAACTTTTTGAAGCCACTAAATGGATTAATCAACTTAATGAGGGTGGCGCTAAAATATCTGCAACGGATCTTGAGCTATTAAGAACCACAATGCACAGTTTTGTTTATGATGTTTTGGGATTACCCAAAGAGATAGAAGGGCAAAATAATGGGCAACAACAACTTGATGCTGCTGTAAATTTACTCATCGACTTGCGCAATCAGGCCCGTGCCAACAAAGATTTTGCGACAAGTGATGCTATTAGAGACCGCCTGCAAGAAGCTGGGATACAACTTAAAGATGGTAAAGAAGGCACCAGTTTTAGTTTGCGATAGTAACATTGGGCATTAGCAATTTTTAACGCTCGGTGATAATTTTTGAAATCAGATTTTTGTCTTTGTTTGCACAACCCTTTATTCTACTGATAAAATTTTATCAAAATTTTATCTCACCGTTCACCCCGTCGACTTGTCGCTTCAACCCAACTTGTTCTCACTACAGCATTGAAGCTCTAAAAAAACACGGTGCATTGCGCGGAGGTTGGCTTGCTCTAAAGCGTATAGCACGATGTCATCCATGGGGCGGCTCCGGGCACGATCCTGTGCCATAAATCTGTGGCATGCACAGGCTTTTTTTTATCTTTACCGCAAACAAATGATATGTTACCAGCTTTAGGTATTTATTGGGCCCCCTCAGAAGGCATTAATCTTGGATTTTATACAATTCAATACTACAGTTTGATGTTTGTGCTGGCCTTTTCGTTAGGCTGGTATCTGATGAAAAAAATATTCATCCGCGAGGGCGTTGCTCTTGAAAAATTAGACAGCCTATTTATGTATATGGTTCTTGCAATCCTGATAGGCGCGCGCCTTGGTCATGTCATTTTTTATCAACCCGAACTCTTTCATCAGGACTTCTTATCGGTGTTTTTACCGTTTAAGTTCAAAGGCGGTTTCGCATTCACCGGCTTTCGCGGATTAGCCTCTCATGGAGCCGCTATAGGAATCATTATCGCGATGTATCTCTATCAAAAAAACGTACTGAAAGAGTCCTTACTTTGGCTTTTTGACCGAATTGTTATTCCCGTTGCCTCTGGGGCCGTATTGGTCCGTATTGGAAATTTTATGAATTCAGAGATCGTCGGACATCCCACTGGAACCGATTTTGGGGTTATTTTTGCTAATAACGGTGAGGATTTCGCACGCCACCCTGCACAGTTATACGAATCATTTGGTTATATATTTGTATTTGTAATCTTGTATTGGACCTACTGGTATACCCAAAAAAGATTACAACAAGGCTATCTTTTTGGGCTGTTTCTCGTCTCATTATGGTCCGTACGTTTTATCGTTGAATTTTATAAGAAAAGTCAAGGAGGATTTGAGTCGTCACTCGGCAATTTACTCAGCACTGGGCAGTGGCTCAGTATTCCATTTATCATAGCCGGGGTCATACTACTGTTGCGGGCGAAAAAAAATATTGCCGCATGAAAAAGACAATACGAAAATTTATCGCATTAGGACTTATGGCCTTAGTGGGAATCACTGGTTGTAAAAATGACAAAAACGACAAGGTCCTGACGCGAGCAATCCCCTTTACCAAAGAAGGTACATTGAGCATAGTACGCTCAACCAACGATTCACTTATCGCAACTTTAGATATCGAAATCGCTGAAGGTGAATATGAGACGGCCACTGGGCTTATGTATCGGAATTCTATGGAAGATCATCAGGCGATGCTCTTTATTTTTGATCGAGAATCACCGCTGAGTTTTTATATGAAAAATACTCAATTTCCCATAGACATCATATACTTCGATAAAGACCTAAAAATTGTAGAGGTCTACCGTGACGCCAAACCTTTTGACCCTACCCCATTACCATCAGGGCGTCCAGCAAAATATGTTCTTGAAGTGAATGCTGGATTAGTCGCCCGCTGGAAATTACTTCCTATTGACCGGGCAGAGTTTTCACGTATAAACAAATAAAAAACCCGCAGAAAGCGGGTTTTTTATTTGAGCTTAGTACGCTGAACTACGTTCTAAGTTTGTTTCTATTTCTATTGTTGTTCTTCTTCCTCTTGTTTGTCGCTTAAGTCAATTCCGCGCTTTTTAACAGTATCAAAGAAGACAGGAGTTGCAATAAACAAAGAAGAATATGTTCCCACTACAATACCGACAATCAAAGCGAAGATCAATCCTCTAATAGATTCAGCACCCAGCAAGAAAATTGTAAGTAATACGATCAATGTAGTCAAGGACGTATTTAATGTTCTACTCAATGTACTGTTAAGGGCACTGTCGATAATTTTATTCATTTTCCAACTGCTGTGTTCGTTGAAAAACTCACGAATTCGGTCAAAAACAACCACGGTATCATTCAGAGAGTAACCAATTACGGTCAAAATCGCCGCAATAAAGGACTGATCGATTTCCATATTAAACGGCATGAACTGATGGGTTAATGAGAACACACCAAGAACAATCAACACATCGTGGAATACTGCAGCAACGGCACCCAAACTAAATTGCCATCTTCTAAAACGCAATAATATGTATAAGAACACGACCACTAAAGACCCAAGAACGGCTAAGAATGAAGACGATTTAATGTCATCTGCGATTGTTGGAGACACCTTGTAGTACTCCATTCTACCTGCAATTTTATTGTCTTCATCAGCCACGAATCCTTCGTAATCCATGCCTTCTGGCAAATGAGATTTCAAGGCTTCAAATAACATTTGCTCAATTTCAACGTCGACTTCAGCTCCAGTTTCTTCAACTTTATACTTGGTTGAGATTTTCAACTGGTTATTCCCTCCATAGGTCTTTGCTTCCGCGCTTTCGAATACGGCAATCAAATCGTTCTGAACCTCTAATGCGTTTACATCTCGGTCAAAACGCACAGTATAGGTGCGTCCTCCGACAAAATCAATCCCTTGGTTAAGCCCATTTGTAAATAACGAACCGATACTCACTAAAATGAGCACTGAAGAAAAGGCATAAGCCACTTTTCTCTTAGCCAAAAATTTAATATCCACGTCACGGAACAAATTCTTAGTTATTGCCGTTGAACAGGTCAATGATTTACCATTATAGGTAAAGCGATCAATAAATAAACGCGTAACAAAAATTGCTGTGAACAAGGACGTACAGATACCGATCAACAATGTGGTTGCAAACCCTTGAATCGGTCCAGTTCCGAAGACAAGAAGTATAAGACCAGTTAATCCTGTTGTAATATTGGCATCCAAAATAGACGATAATGCATTACTAAAACCGTCATTAATCGAGTCGCGTTGTGATTTTCCTTTAGCCAGTTCTTCACGAATCCGCTCAAAAATAAGCACGTTTGCATCCACCGACATACCAATAGTTAAAACGATCCCTGCGATTCCAGGAAGCGTCAACACAGCTCCTAAGCCCGCCAAGATACCGAAGATGAACAAGATGTTCACCACCAAAGCGACGTTCGCAAAGGCGCCTGCTTTACCGTAGTAAAGCATCATCCATAGCAATACGATACTCAAGGCAATGATAAAGGAAAGAATACCACTATCGATAGCCTCTTTTCCAAGCGTTGGTCCAACAACTTCCGCTTGAATGATGTCCGCTGAAGCAGGAAGTTTACCTGCGCGTAATACATTAGCTAAATCTTGAGCTTCTTGTATGGTGAAATCACCAGTAATTTCACTGCGTCCACCAGAAATTTTACCTGAACTCACCCCAGGGGCTGAATACACGACATTGTCCAGAACAACAGCAATTTGAGACTGATTGTTATAAGCATATTCGGTCATGTCTTCCCAAATCTTTGCACCAACACCATTCATTTGCATGGTAACAGAAACTCGGCCCGCTTGAGTGTATGATTGTTGTGCATCGACAATGACTCCACCACTGAGTTCAGGGGTATCTTCGCGGTTCCCTTTAATGGCATAAAGGCTCGTGATTTCTTCACCAACTGATTCATTATATTCAGGAATACTCCAAACAAATTTGTAATAGCGTTGCTCGCCACTCAATAAAGCGCGTACTTGAGGCTCTCTTAAATATCCGTTGATTACCGCCGTATCTTTTAACGAAAAAGAGGCTAAGCCTGGATTGCTGGCACGCACCGGTAAAATTCTGTTAAGCAAAGGTCGCTCAAGCAATGGATCGTTCGCCTCCACTACATCCTCTCCACCTAATAAATCAGAAAGATCCTCTTCGTTTTCCTCCTGAGTGGCTTCCTCTGTGACTGGAGCACGTTCGGCTAAAAGATCTTTTAATTTTGAATCTGCATCAAGTAAGAAAGAGGTAATGCTTTCTTCTTTAATTACTTCCCAAAATTCAAGCTGGGCCGTACTTTGTAATAATTTCTTAACACGCTCCACATCTTTTGCCCCAGGTAATTCAACGAGAATACGTCCCGAATTACCTAAACGCTGCAAGTTTGGTTGGGTGACCCCGAACTTATCGATACGCTTACGCAATACCTCAAATGCAGAGGCAATGGATTCATCGACTTTACGCGTGATAACCGACTTTACTTCATCATTAGTCATTCCGCTAATGATTTGATCCTCTAAACCTTTATTAAAAAAGATATCCGGTGAGGCTAAATTATTCTCGCCCGGTAATGCATCAAAAGCCTCGAAAAAAGACTCTAAATAAGTACTTTGAGAAGATTTCTGTAATTCACTCGCATCAGCTAATGCTTGATTGAATGCAGGGTCCTTTGTATTATTGGCTAAGCCTGCAAGAATGTCTTTTACGGAAACCTGAAGAATAACATTAATCCCTCCTTTTAGGTCTAATCCCTTATTTAACACCTTGTCTTTGGCCGTATTATAGTCAATACCAAAAAACTGTGGCTCAGCAGCAACAGAATCAATGTATTGCAATACTGCTTGTTGACGCTCATCAGATTGGGTCGCATCGTAACGCTCATTGGCATAAACTTGAGCGGCATCTTCAACTTGATTTGCGACAAATGTAAATGACAATTGGTACAAACTGACCAATCCGAAAAGTATCGCAAAGACGGTTATTAATCCTTTATTTTGCATTCTATCTTGGTTTAGAGTATTTAAAAACGTGCAAATATAGTTTTTCAAAAAGGAAATGCCAATTATTTTGGCTCGAAAAAACTGCAAAAAAGGCCGCAAAATGCGGCCTTTTAATGTGTTTCATATTTGCTTAAATTAAGCCAATAAATCGTTGGTTTTACGAACACCTTCAGCACTCTCGGCTAGATGAGCGCGCTCATTTTCATCAAGATCCAATTCAACAATTTTTTCAATTCCATTGCGTCCTAGAATTACTGGAACCCCGATACAAATATCGTCAAGTCCATATTCGCCAGATAATAGGGTTGAACAGGGCATCATTTTCTTTTGATCACAAGCGATACTTTGAACCAAAGTGGAAACAGCGGCACCAGGGGCATACCAGGCGGAAGTTCCTAATAATTTGGTTAACGTAGCCCCACCGACTTTAGTTGCCTCACGAACCTCATCAAGGCGCTCAGTACTTAAAAATTCAGAAACGGGCACACTGCTGCGTGTAGCTAAGCGTGTTAATGGAATCATCCCAGTATCACTGTGCCCCCCGATTACCATTCCGTCAACATCACTTGAGGGGGCATCTAAAGCCTCAGCCAGACGATATTTAAAACGAGCACTGTCAAGAGCCCCACCCATACCAATAATGCGATTTTTAGGTAATCCCGTTACTTTATGGGCTAAATAAGTCATGGTATCCATAGGATTACTGACCACCACTAAAATAGTATCAGGAGATTGCTCGATTAATGCCGCAGAAACATTTTGAACGATTCCTGCATTAATCCCAATAAGCTCCTCTCGAGTCATACCAGGCTTACGCGGAATTCCCGAAGTAATCACACAAATGTCGCTTCCTGCAGTAGCTCCGTAGTCATTAGTAACCCCAGTGATCTTGGTGTCAAAACCATTGAGTGTGGCCGTCTGCATCAAATCCATGGCTTTACCTTCAGCAAATCCTTCCTTAATGTCCAAAAGAACCACTTCACTTGCGAAATTCTTTATGGCGATATATTCAGCACAGCTCGCGCCCACTGCACCTGCACCTACAACAGTAATCTTCATTTTTTTGTCTTTTAGGTTATTATTTGGCTTGTTCTAATGTTAGCCCTAGTCGAACCAGATATATTGCTCGCTTAAAGGCGTGGCAAAATTATCAATAAAAATATACTTAACCTAGACTAAAGGCCTTGAGTTCAATAGATATAAATCCTTATCGAACGCTCACAGAAATTCCTGTGGAGAAGGTATTGTATTCTTGTATGGTGTAGGAGGCAAATAACTTAAATATGGCCAAATTAAGACGCATTCCGAATCCAAAGCGAGGACTATTCACATCGGCCTTGAACTGAAGTGGATTCGTGATGGTTTCATTTATTTGTCCTAGAGGAACTCCATTTCCATCTTCTAAGTCATAAGTTAGGGTATAATCTCCATTGAGCTCTAATCGACTTCCTCCTCGCCCGTATCCCGCTGATGCGTAAAAATCTACTATAGCAAGGTTTACCGACCCTATAGCCTGAAAAGACAACGTATTCAAGGCAAATAGCCCTTCTCCGTTGACTACAGAAACATCATCGAGATCATCTTCATCATCTATTTTATAGGTAACCTTAGTATTACTGTAGGCCACTAGGGCACTAAGACTAAAGGGAGTAACCGAAAGGCCCGGTATGTACTGGGTCAAATCGTGCTGTAGACCGACGCCGTACATAAAGTTTTTGACTTTGTCATTAACGCCAATATTGGGTAAAAAGCGAATTTTTAAATCGGTACTTGTGGGTAATCCTATACCAAACTGAATCATAGGGGTTGCGACCCCTTTTAATGGGAAATCAGGACCAATTCCACCAGGCATTTGGAATTCAGCGACCTTAAACGTGCCGTCTCCCACAGGCACACGGACGTCAAAAAAAGTGCCGTCTGGATCATCGCCGAGTACGGTTGAAACACTTTCAGTATCTCCGACTTGTGAGCGCACAAAATTATACTCAGAGGCACGGAAAAGAAAGTTTTTGTCATTCTTAGGCACTAAGGCCATATTGGCCCCAAATGTCACGTCGAATCCAAGGAGACTGTGCGTTTTACCCGTGGTATACCATCCTTCATTCATGCTGTACACCAAACCTTTTAAGGCAGGTTCTATATAATCTTGGGTTAGGCGCTCGGCGTCCTGAGCAGCCAAAAGAATACTTTCTAGTTCTTGAGATTGGGCAAAAGGTGCCGTTAATAAACTACAGAATAACAGAAGTCGTTTCATAATCGTTTGGGGGTTAAATATAACTGTGTCTTGGTTAAGTTCGATTGAGATCTTTATGAGATCTTAAATGAAATTTCACCTTAAAATTATAAAAAAAGCCCGCATGACGTGCGGGCTTGTTCTACAAATTACGCATCAATGTTGGCGTAAACAGCGTTTCTTTCAATGAAATCTCGACGCGGCGGCACTTCATCCCCCATGAGCATCGAGAAAATCCGATCTGCTTCTGTTCCATTATCAATAGACACTTGGCGCAGGGTTCGGAAGTCCGGATTCATGGTGGTATCCCATAGTTGCTCGGCATTCATCTCTCCGAGACCTTTATAGCGCTGAATACCGACACTACCTCCCCATTCTTCACTCAGAGCATCACGCTCCTTGTCATTCCAGGCATACGCCTTTTTGGATCCCTTTTTGACAAGGTATAACGGTGGAGTCGCAATATAAACATGCCCTCCTTCAATGAGTGCTCGCATGTAGCGGAAGAAAAAGGTCAAAATAAGCGTCGCAATGTGACTTCCATCGACATCGGCATCACACATAATCACAATTTTGTGATAACGCAGTTTCTCCAAGTTAAGGGCTTTCGCATCTTCTTCAGTTCCAATGGTAACCCCTAATGCCGTGAAAATGTTTTTGATTTCTTCATTTTCAAAGACCTTATGTTGCATGGCTTTTTCCACGTTTAAGATCTTTCCACGCAAAGGTAAAATCGCTTGAAAATTACGGTCTCGACCTTGTTTCGCGGTTCCCCCTGCAGAATCCCCCTCTACTAAAAACACCTCACACTTCTGTGGATCTTGTTCCGAGCAATCAGAAAGCTTCCCAGGAAGTCCAGCGCCTCCCATTACGGTTTTACGCTGCACCATTTCGCGAGCCTTACGCGCCGCATGGCGCGCTTGTGCTGCTAAAATGACTTTTTGAACAATAGTCTTCGCATCGTTTGGGTGCTCTTCTAAATAATTTTCAAGCATTTCGGAAACCGCTTGACTCACCGCTGCGGTTACATCACGGTTTCCTAGTTTAGTTTTAGTCTGACCTTCAAACTGAGGCTCAGCAACTTTTACGGAAACGATAGCCGTAAGTCCTTCACGGAAATCATCTCCGGAGATTTCAAATTTTAATTTGTCCAAAAGGCCAGAGGCATCCGCATATTTCTTGAGGGTGGTGGTCAAACCACGTCGAAACCCAGATAAATGTGTTCCACCTTCGTGGGTATTGATGTTGTTTACATAGGAATGCAAATTCTCATTAAAAGAAGTATTGTACACCATAGCTACTTCTACCGGGATATCGTTTTTTTCACCTTCCATGGAAATCACTTCAGCGATCAAAGGCTCACGATTACCGTCCAAAAACTTGATAAACTCTTTTAATCCTTCCACGCTGTGAAACTTCTCGATCGGATGTGTTCCATCCTCTTCAGTCACACGTTTGTCTGTAAGATAGATTGTAATTCCCTTATTTAAGAAAGCCAATTCCCTGAGGCGACTGGCCAAGGTATCGTAATTGTATTCACGAGTTTGGGTGAAAATTTGCTCATCCGGCAAAAAGGTTACCATGGTTCCACGTTCAGTGGTCTCTCCTACCGTTTTTACCGGATATAGTGCTTTTCCTCGCTCATATTCTTGCTCCCAAATTTTACCATCTCTATAAACGGTCGCTTTAAGTGACACTGACAATGCATTAACACAACTCACCCCAACCCCGTGTAATCCACCGGAAACTTTGTACGAATCTTTGTCAAATTTACCTCCAGCACCAATCTTGGTCATAACAACTTCCAAAGCAGAGACGCCTTCTTTTTTATGCAAATCAACAGGAATCCCCCGTCCATTATCCTTAACCGAAATTGAGTTGTCTTCATTAATGACTACATCAATCGTATCACAATGTCCTGCAAGGGCCTCATCAATGGAGTTATCCACCACTTCATAGACCAAGTGATGTAATCCGCGCACACCAACATCTCCAATATACATCGAAGGACGCATGCGCACGTGTTCCATACCTTCTAATGCCTGAATATTATCGGCACCATAATTGGCCTTATTTACTTCTTCACTCATAAATTTTAGGTTGTTTTTTCCGACTGGAAAAATATATTGTCAAATATAACCAAATACCCAGTGATTTCAATAGATGACACGGAATTTGACCCCTGAAGTTATCAACAAATTTTGTGAAAAAAAACCGCGTAAAATCAATAAAATTGTGTGGCCAAAAAATAGCGCTGGTCACAATGAATTATGACCCATTTTCAAAACACATTGAAACATCAAAAGTTTTAAAAATTTCACTAAGGAATATTGAGATACTTATGGGTTTGTAAGGATAAGATCCAATGTGTGTTCTGCATGACATAATCGACCATAAGGGGCATCATTTTTTCGCGCTGACTCCATTCAGGTTGCAAATAAAGTTTACAGTTTTCACCCACTTGACGGGCTTGTTCTTCAGCAAAAATGAAATCGTGTTTGTTATGCACTATTACCTTAAGTTCATGGGCTTTACCATAAACCTCTTCTAGGGGTAATTTATTCTTTTTTGGCGACAAACAGATCCAATCCCATTGGCCCGATAAAGGATAAGCGCCAGAAGTTTCTATATGGGTTTGCAATCCTGCTCTTTTCAATCCCTGCGTCAGCGGCTCCATGGGCCACATGAGCGGCTCTCCACCTGTAACTACTATCGTCTTGGCATGATGCTGCGCTTGTTCAATAATCTTTTCGATGGCTGTAGGCGGATGAATGTCTGGATTCCAACTCTCTTTTACATCGCACCAATGACACCCGACATCGCAACCGCCCACGCGAATAAAATAGGCGGCAGACCCCTTGTGATAGCCTTCTCCTTGCAGCGTATAAAAGGCCTCCATCAGGGGTAAATAAGCGCCAACCGCAACAGCACTGGTAATTTCTTCTTTGGTCATTTCCATGCCGCAAAGATAAAATTAATTGAAGGACAATAGCGCAAATTATTAGAGGATCACACCGCTCATCTCCCAAACATGTTTATTTTTGACAAAAATTTTAACCCCCTATGAAACGACTATATTTTCCCGTCATTTTAGCCCTTGTTTTCAGTGCCTGTAACGACAATGCTATGATTATTGATGATACCTCCGTTGGACCATTAATGGAAACTACACGGGTTTTTGAACTCGCTAAATTATTTCCTGGAGATTCATTGGCGGGAAGACGTATTGAAGGCGATAGTTTGATTGGGGAGGTAGAACTATACGACGCGGAAGGAAAAATACGCTTGATTATTTTTCCCAAGGACGAAACTGATCCAAAATCCGAATTATCCTATGCCCGTATTATTGATCCAAAATTTACGACCAAAAATGGAATCGGCGCAGCAAGTACTTTTGGGGCACTTAAAAACCAATATGAGGTAGACGGTTTAGATAATGCAATCAACGCCGTGGTTGTTAGCTTTAAAGATACACCTTGGTATGTCACTATTGATAAGAAGGAACTTCCTGAAAATATTCGTTACGACTACGCCAGTAAAATAGAATTGGCTCAAATTCCCGATGAGGCCAAAATCAAATACTTTTTTTACACCTGGTAGACCGCGTCACTTTCTAAGCCCTATAGAGGCCGTGACCTTGATTCTTCAACTCGGCCCCTTTGTTTAACCCCGAAACGATCACTCAGGACATCGCTACCTTTGAATACCCCATAAATAACAAAGAAAAAGGGTAAGATTAAGAGTTCCTCAACAAGAATGTAATAAGGCCATTCTCCCAAAACATCCATAAGTGAGGTGTGTTCTGGCTTGCGCATAAGAAACAAGTAATTAGAACCGATTAAGGCGTTAACGCCTAGTATAAAAATCAAATAAATTTGAATCGCACCAAAGGCCTTAAAGATACTTTTAAATTTTGGGCGCATACCGTAAACAGCCGACGCGTAAATAATAAACAAAACGAGCCCGGCATGTTCTAGCCAATATTTAAAGAACCGATAGTGCGGGAATCCCTCATCCAAATCAGGAGTGAACACGCCCTGTGCGGTACCCGCTAAAATCCAAAAAACTAAAATCTCATACATCCAATATTTTCGCATGACAGCAAAAATAGGTATGGTCAACCCAAGAAAATTACACAAGTGTAAGGGCAGATCTTTTTGCACATCAAAGGGACCATCAAAAATCCTAATGACGGTGTATGAAATGACGCTAATTGAAATAATACAGGCTAAGACTATACCCGCGGTGTGCTGGGTTTCTGGACTTCTTTTTTTTGCCCAACGAATTAAAAGATATCCAGCCAGAACAAAAAATAGCATTACAGCAATGTGCTGAACACCAAGCAAGGAAAAATCAGTATTCGGTAAAAAAAATTGTGAATCCATAAAGCCGATTAGGCTTTAAAGATAAAAAATTATTGGACTGACCTTTGACGTGCAAGCAATGTATTTTGAAGTAACATAGCAATAGTCATTGGTCCTACCCCCCCAGGTACTGGAGTAATATAAGAGGCCTTTTCGCGCACCGCCTCAAAATCGACATCTCCGGTAATCACATAGCCTTTTGTTGTTGTGTTATCCGGAACACGCGTAATGCCCACATCGATAATAACGGCTCCTTCTTTGACCATATCGGCTGTTAAAAAATTCGGCACGCCTAATGCAGAAATAACAATGTCTGCATTTTTGGTAAAGGAGGCCAAATCCTTTGTGCGACTATGGGTTAGCGTTACAGTACTATCTCCTGGCTGGCCTTTGCGACTCATAAGGATACTTATTGGACGACCGACAATGTGACTGCGACCGATAACCACAGTATGCTTTCCGCTGGTATTAATGTCGTAACGACACAACAGCTCCATAATTCCATAAGGCGTAGCCGGAATAAAGGTTTCCATGTCTAGGGCTAACTTGCCAAAATTTTCCGGATGAAACCCATCGACATCTTTTTTAGGATCGACAGCGAGCAATACTTTTTGGGTATCAATATGGCTTGGCAAAGGGAGTTGCACAATAAACCCATCGATTTCAGCATCGACATTTAACTCCTGTATTTTTGCCAATAAATCTGCTTCAGTAATGTCTGCAGGAAGTTGTACTAGGGTCGACTCAAATCCTACTCTTGCGCATGCCCTTACTTTACTGCCCACATAGGTCAAACTTGCTCCGTCTTCACCGACAATTACAGCAGCCAAATGTGGCGTCTTTTCTCCATTTGTCTTCATCTGAGCGACCGCCTCAGTGATTTCATCTTTTATGTCGTTGCTTATTTTTTTGCCGTCCAGTATATTCATCGCCTTTGGTTATCGAGGCATCTGCCCCATCATTTGCATCATTTTTTTACCTGCACCCCCCTGCATCATCTTCATCATTTTACTCATTTGATCAAATTGCTTGATCAATTTATTGACCTCCTGAATATCGGTGCCACTACCCATGGCAATGCGTTTTTTACGGCTACCATTGATCAATTTTGGATTGGCACGCTCTTTTGGGGTCATAGAGTGGATCATAGCCTCTATATGCTTAAAGGCGTCGTCATCGATATCAACCCCTTTAAGTGCTTTCCCCATACCTGGAATCATCCCCATCAAATCCTTCATGCTTCCCATCTTTTTAACCTGTTGGATTTGGTTCAGAAAGTCATCAAAGCCGAATTGATTTTTGGCAATTTTCTTTTGAATCTTGCGCGCCTCTTCTTCGTCAAATTGTTCTTGAGCCCGCTCGACTAAGGAAACAACATCCCCCATTCCGAGGATTCGGTCGGCCATACGCTTTGGATAAAAAACGTCGAGGGCATCCATCTTTTCACCCGTTCCGATAAACTTTATCGGCTTATCCACTACTGAGCGAATGGAAAGCGCAGCCCCTCCGCGCGTATCTCCATCGAGCTTGGTAAGAATCACACCGTCAAAATTCAAGCGATCGTTAAAGGCTTTGGCCGTATTTACAGCATCTTGCCCGGTCATGGCATCCACTACAAAAAGTGTCTCTTGAGGCTTAACCGCCGCGTGAATTCGCGCAATTTCATCCATCATAGCCTCATCAACGGCTAAACGACCCGCAGTATCCACAATAACGGCATTATTCCCGTTAGCCTTGGCATGAGAAATTGCCGCCTGAGCAATCTTAACAGGATCCTTTTCATCTGGAGCACTAAACACGGGAACTCCAATCTGATCGCCCACCACATGCAATTGATCAATTGCGGCGGGACGATAAACATCACAGGCCACTAAAAGTGGTTGTTTGCTTTTTTTAGTTTTTAAAAACTGAGCTAGCTTACCCGAGAAGGTCGTTTTACCACTCCCCTGCAGACCAGACATCAAAATTACTGTAGGATTCCCTTGAAGATTTAATCCTTCAGCCGCACCACCCATAAGTTCAGTGAGCTCATCTTTCACGAGCTTTACCATTAACTGGCCAGGCTGAAGCGTCGTCAAAACATTTTGACCCAGCGCTTTATCCTTTACCGAGTTGGTAAATTCTTTGGCGATTTTAAAGTTGACGTCAGCATCAAGTAAGGCGCGTCGCACCTCCTTTAGGGTCTCCGCAACGTTAACCTCAGTGATGCTTCCATGCCCTTTTAAGTTGTGTAAGGCTTTGTCTAATTTTTCACTTAAACTATCAAACATGATTCATTCTAAAATAAGGCCATAAAGATACACATTGCTCAGGCACAATCAAAAAGAAGAAGCCCTCAAATAGCGCGCTTAAAAAACAAAAAGACCCGGCCAATGCCGGGTCTTAATTTATCTGGTATAATAAACAGGTTTATCTGGTTTATTTAAAACCTGATTAAGGACAATTGATTATAGTCGCTCAAAAGTCAAATAATCAGTGCCTCCATTTCCACCACTAATATCGATAAGTTCGATTTTACTATTGCTGACAGAAATAAAATCCCAATCATCAATTAAATCATCAAAATCACTTGATTCCGGAACAGCGAAATCGAGAATAAAGTCGTCATCGTCGCTTGAATTTCCATCATCGTCGCTGGAGGAATTAGAGCTGTCATCAAATATATTCCAAGTCCCATTGACCGTTTGATTCCCGTTTGATGCAATCACGGTGCCGTCCGTGTTGAACACAAAAGTATAACCATTAAAGTCATTGGTTTGATCCACTCCAGAATCTTCGAAACGAGTAATCTGCCAGTCTCCCTGCTCCATGATTTCAGAAGTCAAATCAGCGCTATTTGAATTGCTGTTGTTATTATCATCATTACTGTCATCACTGGAATCACATGCGATAAAGAACATGCTCATAGCGGCGATTAAAAAAATATTTGCTTTCATAAGGTTGTTTTTCAAAAGTTTAAAGTTCAAAATTAAATGATTTAGGGATTAATTACACTGAGAAATATCATATCCAGGTCTGAACCATCGAATGTCGATAACAGTATTCACATCCTCAAATTCATATTGAACGACATTATTGTCACACCTAAAATCCATTTCCTCAATCCAAGTATTTCCGAAGAATAAATCAATGGTCAAAATATCGTTTTCAAAAGTGTAGGGATTTGGGTTCGGAATCGCGTCATCAATTCCAAGGTTTTCCCAATCACAAACGGGATCAACACAGTATACTGTATAACGCAATCCATCCTGAAAAATATACATAGTATTAGGATAATCTTCCAAAACCCACTTTCCTTCAATGGTTTCAGGCGAAGTATTACCACAGCCTGTATATGGCGTGCGACCAAAATTAAGGTGTTCTGTCCCACCATTTCCGCCACTAACATCCTCGAGCTGTACACTTTCGGTATCGTAAAACAAGACATCCCAGTCATCATTTAAGTCCTCAAACGGGTCATCTTCGCCATTGTAATTGAAATTTAAGATGAGTTCAAGCCCCGATGAGCTATTGGATACAGTCCAGAATCCATTAACCGTTCTACTCGAAGACACCGCCTGAACTGTTCCGTCAAGACTGTAAGTAAATGTATAGTCTAAATAATCGCAGGTATCATTTTCTAAATCCTCCTCCATAAGGTTTACATACCACTGATCTGTGACCATTAATTCGATTAAGGCGTTAGTTTCTCCACTTCCGCTGCCACCAGAATTAGGCGTTCGACCAAAAGTCAACTGATCCACACTACCGTCTCCGCTGATATCGCGCAATTTAATCTCATCAGAGGACACGGAAATAATTTCCCAATCATCCTGTAGCTCCTCTAACGGATCCATTGTCCCAAAATTTAGATCGAGTTTCTCAACACCAGAATCCATGTAGGTACTCCAACTACCAGTAGTTTGCATCCCGTTATCACCAACCGCCGAACCATCTGTATTAAAGGTAAAAGCGTAGCCGTTAAAATCTGAAGTTTCATCGTAATCGTCAAAGAAATAGGTCACATACCACACCCCATCGGTCAACTCGTCTTCTATAACTGCTGTTGTATTCCCTCCTGAGTTGGAACAATCCGTTTGATTGAATAAATCTGTAAGCTCAGTGTTTGAATTTATTGTGGCCGCCGCACCGCTGACAAGTACGGTAATCGGATAATTGATGGCAACATAGACCTCACTGCTTAGCCCATTCAAAAAGTTAAACCACTCGCTGGCATTATTGATGCTCAGTGTACCTGTTTGCTCATTGGCGGCATTGTACAACGTTCCCGTAATGGGAAATTGAAAATCTAAACAACTTAAATCGTCTGAGATATTGTTGGCGCAATTTGCGACGAGTGAATTGAAGCTTGCTAAATCATTGACCACTTGCTCGCTGAAGTCTTCGGATATAAGTGTCAATGGAAATACCAAATCGATAACATCTGTGTCTCCTATAAACTGATTAAAAATGGCCTCAACCAATTGTAAATCACTAATGGAATTCAGCGTTACTTGTTGTCCATTGGCCACCACATCAACAGGGAAGTCCAAAGAAAAACAAGAAGTTCCATCAATTAAATTGTCTACAGAGCCGTCATTTTGAGTCGCACTCAAAAGACTCGCCGCAAAATTAGAGGCTCCATTAAAAGACTCTGAATTATCGGTTGGATCGATAATTACATCTTCCTCTTTCTGACATGAGGTTACAACCGCTAAGGTGAAAAAGGCAATAAATAAGAATTGAAAATTTATCAATTTCATGGTTTAAAATTTGTGATTACACTAATATAACCGATTACTCTTTGCTTACCCTACCCTCCTAGTCGATTTTTTGTAATTTTATGTGCGCCTAACCTTTTAATATGGACCAAAACGTTTGCGAGGAGTCTATATTTTCCCGCATTTATCAAAAATGGGGTCAGGCCCTATTTAATTTTATTCGTTATAAAACAAAAGATATTGATCAAGCCAATGATTTAGTGCAAGAAGCATTTATCACACTTTGGGATCATTGTGCTGAAGTTTCCCCGGAAAAAGCCAAATCATACCTCTATACTGTAGCGAATCGAAAATTTTTAAATCAAGTCGCTCATCTCAAGGTAGTCCAAAGACATCAATCAGAAACGTCCACTGGAATCCACCAAGAGAACCCTGAATTTTTATTAGAACATCAAGAATTTGAAAACACGCTTCAAAGGGCTATTGACGCACTTCCAGAGGGACAAAAAACAGCATTTCTAATGAATCGCATCGACCAAATGACCTATGCTGAAATTGCAGTGGCATTAGAAATTTCGGTGAAAGCGGTTGAAAAGCGCATGCATTTGGCGCTAAAAACTTTGCGCACAGAAATTCAAGAACTAAAAAACAGGTAGGGTATTTATTGCTCCGATTGTTATTATTAAAAAGCATTAAGGCAAATGAATCAAAAACTACTCGATAAATTTCTCAATCATCTAGCCTCTAAAGAGGATATTGAATCCCTCAAAAGTGATCCAGAAACTGCAGAATTCATAAGCCTTAGTGAACAAGTCGCAAGCCTCAAATATGAAGGATTTCAGACCCAAGAAAATTGGCGCATGATAAATAAACACATCAGCGAGGTATCAAAACGCAACATAAAAACACAAAACAAATCCTCATTTATAGGGTTAATAAAATTAAATCCCTCTTTCCAAGTGTATTGGCGCGTTGCGGCCATACTCATCATTGTCATAGGGACATATTTTTTCTTAAGCCCAAACCATACAACCTTAATTACTCCTGAAGGCGTTCACCAAAGCTGGACGCTACCCGACGGCTCTGAAATTTCACTCAATGCTGGGTCTCAAGCAAATTATGAACTTGAGTCTTGGAAAAATGAACGGGTCATTAAGCTTGATGGCGAGGCCTTTTTTGATGTAACAAAAGGCAGCACCTTTAGTGTAAAGACAAATTCTGGTGTAGTGTCTGTATTGGGTACCGAATTTAATATCAAGGTTCGTGAAAATCAATTTTTTGTGCATTGTTTCGAGGGGTTAGTTAAAGTTCAAACCCAAGACACCACACTCATGCTCCCAGAAGGAAGTGGTATGAAATTAGACGACGGACTTTTAACACAAGAATTAGTAACCATCGGTGCAAAACCCGATTGGATTAACGGGGAGAGTAGTTTTCATAACACATCGCTGATGGAGGTGCTCAACGAAATAGGGAGGCAATACGCCATAAATATCCGCTATAGTGCAGAATTTACCTCATTAGTCGAAACGTCGATGTTCAGCGGCAGCTTTACCCATAATGATTTGAATATAGCCCTGAAATCAGTTTGTCAGCCCTATGGCTTAAACTTTGAACGATTAGTGAATGAGGTTCGTATATTCCGAGATTAATGGGACGTACTTCGAGTAATAATGTGGCTCTTTTGGTCCTAGGTTTTTTACTAATGGCCAGCCTTAAGAGTTATGGTCAAATAAGCCACGCGGTCAAACTCGCCGATTATTTATTGGAATTAGAGCAAGTATACGATGTTAAATTTTCCTATCGCCCAGAGGATATTGAAGGACAAAATCTCATTTTAAATCAGCAGATCGAAGGACTCGGTGCCCATCTTGATTATATACAATCTAAAACTGGGCTCTGGGCCCAGCAAATCGATCGCCGATATATTAGTCTTAGCCGTACATCGGTCTCACGCAGTGTATATTGTGGGCAAGTATTGGATGGCGTGAGCCATCTCCCGATGTTAGGGGCAAGCATTCAAGTCATGGGCACTGCATATGGAACAATGACCGATGAAAATGGTAAGTTTTTCATTGACCACACAATGCTCACTGGTGATTTGCGCATTTCTCATATCGGCCAAAAGTCTATGATTGTCTCCGCAGATGAAATTAAAAATAGTTATTGCCCTATATTTTATAGTCAAAGTGATCCCACTACTTTAGAAACTGTGAGTATTGGACGTTTTCTCACTACAGGGATTGTACAACGTGGCCAAGGGAATTATCTAATCAACACCAAAGGGTTCGGTCTTCTTCCCGGGCAAACACAAAATGATGCGCTTTGGTTTGCACAGGCGCTACCGGGCATTCAAAGTGCCAATGAAACAGTTTCTACCCTGAATATCCGCGGCGGGGCCAATGATGAAAACAACATTAGCTGGGAGGGGATTCGAATGTATCAATACGGTCATTTTTTTGGCCTTATATCTGCTTTTAATCCTTTTTTAAGCACAAAGCTAGAGGTATATAAAGTAAATGCACCGGGAGAATTTCGAAATTTTGTATCCGGGACCATGAATATCAGTAGTTCAGATGCGCCCCCTGAAACGTCGCGCTACTCTTTTAGCATAAACTTGTTAGACACTCAATTTGCCGCAGAAATAAAGGCCAATGATAAACTTGGCATCAAGCTAGCAGGGCGAACCTCGTATAATCGATGGCTACCAACCCCTTTGTACGACAGCTATTTTGGTCGCATGTTTCAAGACACAGAAATCACCAACAACCAAAGTAACAGTGCATATGATCAAGTCGATTTTAAAGAACTATTCTATTTTTTAGATATTGGCGGCAAAATAAATTATCGCTTAAGTGACAAAACCAAAGTCAAATTGGCTTTTATGGCCATAGAAAATCACTTTGAATTCACTGAGGCTCAAGGCCCCCTTGAAAAAGTAAACAAACTCGAACAAAAATCGAGTGTTATGGGGCTATTCGCGGATCATCGATGGTCTAAATACCAAAAGACTTCTGCTAAAATTTCTATTAATCAATATAGTTTAGATGCCCTGAATCAAGAATTTTTTAGCAGTCAAACCTTAAAGCAAGACAACGAGGTATTGGATTTAGACAGTTTTGTACGCCATGAAATAAACTTAAAAAATACTCAATTTGCGGCCACTTATAACTTTAATGAAATCGGAATTACTAACAGGCAAGAGGTGAACACGCCTTTATTCTTTTCTTCACAGACAAAAGTATTGCGCAGCCATATGCTTCATTTACATTGGAAATACGGGCCTTCGGATAAGCCGATTAGTTTTTCAGTGGCTACGCGAGTAAGTCATTATCCAAAATGGAGTCAAACCCTTGTTGAGCCTTTGTTACTTAGTCGATATAAACTCAGTGACGCCCAAAGTTTGAGCCTGTCCTATGAGCAGCAACATCAGGCGATTAGTCAACGTGTAGATTTACAAAGTGATTTCTTGGGTATTGAAAAAAGACGATGGGCGCTCGCTGATGGGAACACAAAACCAGTTAGACAAGGAAGCCAATGGAACCTTGGATGGCAATATCAAAATATGGATTTTGGCCTCAACGCCTCTTTATTTTACAAAAATGTATCAAACCTAAGTGCCGAGAGTCAGCTCTTTCAAAATCAATTTCAATTCGAGCGTGCCCTTGGGGGTTATCAAATTACTGGCCTAGAATTCTCGGGACAAAAAAATTTGGGTCCCTTGGATCTTTGGATGAGTTATACTTGGGGCCAAAACAATTACAGTTTCGAAGACTTTTCACCTTCAGAATTTCCAAACAATATTGACATCACGCATCAAATCAAATGGGCCCTAAATGCCGAGGTTAAAAGAGTAAAATTGTCCCTTGGCGGGCAATGGCATAGTGGTCTCCCCTATACAGATGCATCGGGCACTCTTGAAATCAATGAATTAGGCGCCTATATTCCTCAATATGAAGATCCAAATGAGCGGCGACTTATGCCCTATTTCAGGATGGACTTTGCGGCTGAATATATCTGGTGGACTCAAAATACTACCGAATACAGAATCAACTTAGGTCTGCTGAATATAACCGATCAGGAGAACATTTTAGGGCGACGATTTCGCGGGGAATTAAATGCTTCTGGCAGTCCAGAGATCAGTACGATCAACACTAACAGCTTGGGCTTTGCGCCAAACATTGCCTTTATGATCAACTGGTAGAAGGCCTACATCTGATGGGGAACCTCGATACCCAATAAAGCACATGAGGACTTTATCACTTGGCCTACCATATCAGCCAAATCAACTCTGAAACACAAAAGAGAATTATCCTCAGCCCCGAGAATAGATACATTTTGATAAAATGCATTAAACTCCTTTACGAGGTCATAAGTAAAGTTAGCAACAAGAGCAGGACTATAGGCCGCCGCCGCTTCTTGTATTTTATCGGGGTATTGCATTAAGGTTTTAATCAATGCTCTCTCCTTGTCTGTTAAAGTCAAATTTTCAAAAGGCTTCTCCGACAAAAGACTTGAGTGTTCTTGATGTGCTTTGCGCAAAATCGATTGAATTCGGGCGTAAGCATATTGAATAAATGGCCCTGTGTTTCCTTGAAAATCGACACTTTCCTCTGGATTAAAAAGAATACGCTTTTTAGGGTCGACTTTGAGTATATAATATTTTAGAGCACCCAGACCTATAGTCTTGAATAAGTCCGTTTTTTCCTGCTTAGAAAGTGCCTCAATTTTTCCAAGGTTCTCAGTAATTTCTTGGGCCGTTTGCTCCATTTGATCAATCAAATCATCGGCATCCACTACCGTACCCTCCCGAGACTTCATTTTGCCTGAAGGCAAATCCACCATACCATAGCTGAGGTGATATAAATTCTGCGCCCAGACATAACCCAATCTTGATAGAATAAGGAATAATACTTTAAAATGATAATCCTGCTCATTACCCACGGTATAAATCATCCCATTGGCATCGGGATAATCACTCATCCTCTGAATTGCAGTACCGATATCTTGTGTCATGTAAACTGACGTCCCATCACTCCGCAAAACCAGCTTTTGATCGAGCCCTTGGTCCGTTAAATCACACCAAACTGAACCATCTTCTTTCTGATAAAATACGCCTTGGGCCAAACCATGCTCTATGTCTTTTTTGCCCAAAAGATAGGTGTCACTCTCAAAATAATTCTTGTCAAAGTCGACGCCAAGCTTTGAGTAAGTTTGCTCAAAGCCGTCATAAACCCATTGATTCATGGTCTTCCATAAAGCAACGACATCAGGGTCCCCCTGCTCCCATTGACGAAGCATCTCTTTTGCCGCTAAAATAGCTGGGGCCTCGGCCTCAGCCTGCTCCTGAGTTCTCCCTTGCGAGAGAAGTTCTTTTTGTTGTTCTTTATAAACTTGGTCAAACTTTACATAGTAATTGCCGACTAATTTATCACCCTTGAGTCCAGTGCTTTCAGGGGTCTCCCCTTGCCCATAAGTTTGCCAAGCCCACATACTTTTACAAATGTGTATGCCTCGATCATTGATAATCTGGGTTTTGTAAACCTTATGTCCTGCTGCCTTTAAAATTTCAGAAACAGAATACCCAAGTAGGTTATTTCTTATGTGACCTAAGTGTAAGGGTTTATTGGTGTTTGGAGAGGAATACTCAACCATTAAGGCACGTCCCGTCGGGGCTGCAACCCCAAAATCACGGGCACTTGTTATTTCCTGAAAGACTGAAATGTAAAAGGAGTCATTGAGACTTATGTTCAGAAAACCCTTGACGACATTATAGGCTGAAACCTCGGGAACATGAGCCACAAGGTGTGCCCCTATTTGATTGCCAATGGCTTCAGGACTTCCTTTGATGACTTTAAGCATCGCAAAAATAACCAGGGTGATGTCCCCTTCAAAGTCTTTTCTGGTCGCTTGGAATTCGACAGGCACATTAGCTCCTGGAAAAAATTCTTCTAGAGCTTGGGTTACTGCTATTCTCAAAAAGTTTTCGGCCTTCATCTCAATGTAATTCGCATGTTAAAGGGGGCAAAGATAAGTCAAAAATATGGCTTAACTCAGGTATTTAGTGGCCTGAAGCACATGATTTCAAGCCTTTGGCAAAAACACCTCAGCCATCATACATCGAGCACTTCCACCTCCGCATGTTTCAATAGTGGGCAACTTAGCTGCGATTAATTCTCCGTGCTTTTGAAGAGTTTTGGTTTGCTCTGGAGTTAAACTATCCAGGGCACTTTGACTCATAACAATAATGGATTGGTTTCCCATCCCTTTTACTTGTAACATATTTCCAGCAAATTGATGTATTTGCTCTTCGGTTATATCGATAATCTCCTTATTGTCTCCTTGGAGTTGAGCGACTACCATTTTACGTTGCTGAACATCATCAATACAAGAGAGGCAGAGTACTGCAAAATTATCTCCGATGCACAAGATCACATTAGTATGGTACACTGCAACCCGCTTTTGCGCTACAGTTTGAAAGGCATTGAAGACAATAGGATAATAGTCAAAATCCTCACAAAATTCTAGAAATAAGTCTTCATCCGCTCGAGGAGACAGTGCGCAATAAGCCGTATGGTTGACCCGATCTAAAATCATACTTCCAGTCCCTTCTAAAAATACGCCTTCCTGCTCAGCCTCGGTATAATCCATGACCTCTCGAATGACAAATCCCTCATTCTCTATCGCCTCGAGGACTTCCTCCCGGCGTTCTCGACGACGATTCTCAGCAAACATCGGGTATAAGGCCACAGTACCGTTACTGTGAAAACTAATCCAGTTATTCGGGAAAATTGAATCTGGGGTATCCAAAGAAGGATCGTCCTCAACCACGATAACCTTGACCCCTTTTTCACGCAATTGAGTAATAAAAGTATCAAACTCATTTCTGGCTAAATCAATTACTTTCTCAGGCGATAAACTCAATGAATTCTGGAAGTAATTGTTGACAGCGGTCTCTTCATTAGAGCGAAAAACCGCCGGGCGGATCATTAAAATAGTATTAGTGGTTTGCGCCATAAATCATAGAAATAAACCCAACAATCAGGTTAGTGAATGACAAAAATAAAGTTTTGAAAGGGCATTTAGATATATTTTTACGAAATTGCCGGCATTAAAATTTTTATTGTTTTGTGTTTTTATAAAACAGCAAAAAAACAACCAGTTAATACAGCTAACCCATCAACAACAAACCAATTCATTATGGCATTACAAGAGGAATTCGAGCAACAAGGTGTGTGGTTATTCAAATATAGAAGCAATCTTCCCATTATCATTTTGGTATTGGGATACGCGCTTTACTGTTATAAAGAATTGCATCCAGAGGCCTATTTTTTAAAAGGTGATCAACTTTGGTTTGACCCTTATTTTGAAATGATTTGTTTTGGCGTTTGCGCCCTAGGGTTATTGATCCGTGTTTACACTGTCGGGCATACACCTCGATTTACTTCTGGACGCAATACAGAAGAACAGGTCGCCGAAACCTTGAATACAACCGGGCTTTATTCGACATTGAGACACCCACTTTATTTAGGGAATTTTTTGATGTGGTGGGGACTTGCCCTGCTCACAGGTAATATCTGGTTTAATGTAAGCTTTATCCTCTTTTATTGGCTTTACTATGAGCGTATCATGTTTGCGGAAGAACAATTCTTAAGACGAAAATTTGGCCAAACCTATACCAGTTGGGCCGAAGGCGTACCAGCTTTTATTCCAGCACTCGGTAAATTCAAAAAACCAAACTTAAGTTTTAGTTGGAAAAAAGTACTTAAAAAGGAAAAAAACGGACTATTTGCCATGTTTATCCTCTTTTGTTTGTTTGACATTACAGGAGAATATTTAAATGGCGGAACTTATGAATCTGGGAATCTTTTCTTTATATACGGCACGGTGCTTACTGGATTTAGCTATATCGTGCTTAAATTTTTAAAGAAAAAGACCACGGTCTTGGAGCAAGAAGGACGCTAATATCCGTTCACTTATTGCCCGTGTTTATTTAACGGCAGTTTCGCGAGTCAGCGGCATAGTACTGCAACGCAATAATCCTTCCTGCTTGGCAATTTCCGCATAAGGAATTTCTTCTACAGTAAATCCTTCTGCACGAAGCCAATTATTAAGACGCGTAAATCCCTTTTCAGAAACGATGACTTCCGGACTGATCGAAAAGACATTGCAGTTCATATGATACATTTCATCTTTATCTACATGAAAAAGATTTTCAGGTCCGATGAAGTCCACGAGCCACTTATATTCCTCTTCAATCAAAAATCCATCTTTATGGATGATGGCCTTTCCTTTTCCTAGAGGCTGAAAGCAGCAATCTAAGTGCAAGGCATTTTCTCGAGGGTCAAAATTTGATTTCTTTAGTGAAAAAGAAACAACCTTTTTATGCGGGAAAATTTTCTGTAAATGCTCTACAGCCGCGATATTCGTTCTGGCGGTTATATACTTTCGGTAATCTTTATCCTTAAATGTCCCAACGAATATATAATCTCCCCAAGGCATGACATCACCCCCTTCGATATGAGCATGTTCAGGGAATTTAATGATTTTATCCTCTTGAATTTGATCCATTAAAAAGTCAAGGGCATGAATTTCTTTTGATCGATCTTCAAGAATATTGGCAATAATCATTTTGTCTTCTATGACAAAGGCGATATCCCTCGTAAAAATCTGATTGTAATTATTAATCATTTCAGGGCGGTATACAGTAACACCGTATCGATTTAACACCTCCGCAAAGGCATCCATTTCCTTTACCATATCCTCTTCCTTTGGGTAGGTTCCCGCCTTAATATGCTCTGCAGACTTTGGGTCATAAGCATCTTTTAAAGCAGGAGTAGACCCGTTGCTCAAGGCAACACCTAGAACCACCGCCTTGAGACGACCTATTTCATCATTGATGTTTAGATCAAAGGACATATAATTTTCAGTTTAAAGGAATGTACCTTCTCAGAATAATCTATCGATAGTCGATATCCTTGAACGCTCGCAGTGTTGCGCCTGTATATAACTGACGTGGACGTCCAATAGGTTCTTTGCGTAAGCGCATTTCGCGCCATTGTGCGATCCAACCCGGCAAACGCCCAAGAGCAAACATTGGGGTAAACATTTGAACAGGAATACCCAATGCACGATAAATGATTCCGGAGTAAAAGTCAACATTTGGATACAGCTTGCGCTCAACAAAATATGGGTCATTCAAGGCTTCTTGCTCTAAGCCTTTGGCAATATCCAGCACCGGGTCTTTTACGCCAAGATTTTCAAGTACCTCATCTGCGGCCTGTTTAATTATTTTAGCTCTCGGATCAAAATTCTTATAAACGCGGTGACCAAAGCCCATCAAACGGAACGGATCATTTTTATCCTTGGCTTTAGCCATGTATTTTTTCGTATCTCCGCCATCCTCTTTGATCGCTTCGAGCATTTCGATTACCGCTTGATTCGCTCCGCCATGTAATGGTCCCCAAAGGGCACTGATGCCCGCTGCAAGTGAAGCAAATAAACCAGCATGTGAAGAACCGACTAAACGCACTGTAGAGGTCGAACAATTTTGTTCGTGATCGGCATGTAAAATCAACAACTTAATCATGGCTGACTTAATGACCGGATTACTTTTGTATTCACTATGTGGTTTTTTGAACATCATCTTCAAAAAATTATCCACATAATCCAAACTGTTATCTCCATAATCCAGAGGGAGACCTGCCATTTTTCGATAGGTCCAAGCAGTCAATACAGGGAATTTACCCATAATCTTGACAATCGCACGATACATTTCTTCGTGGCTATCTACATTTACAGAACTTGGATTAAACGCTACGAGAGCACTTGTAAGAGAAGCCAAGACCCCCATCGGATGAGCCGTCTGTGGAAAGCCATCTAGTATCTTTTTCATGTCCTCAGCCACGATTGACTGCTCCTTGATGTCGTTATGGAATTCTTGTAACTGATCTCGTGTCGGAAGCTCACCAAAAATTAAAAGATAGGCAACCTCCAAAAAATCAGCCTTTTCCGCTAATTCTTCAATGGCATAACCTCTGTATCTCAATATTCCTTGTTCCCCGTCAAGAAAAGTTATGGCACTCTCGCAACTGCCCGTGTTTTTAAAGCCCGGGTCAATTGTGGTAACCCCTTCGGTCACTGCACGCAAAGCCCCGATATCAATAGCCAACTCATTTTCCGTTCCTTGAAGGACAGGAAATTCAAAGGTTTTTCCACCGACTTCAATAGTTGCTTTTTGGGACATAGAATAAGAATATTTTGGTTAGCATTAATGCCTCGCTAAATTACGAAAAATAGCCCGATTTTTGGGCGATTTATCGTGGTTCAGAGGGTTAAAAAAATCATAAATAGCCGTCAGGAAGATTATACTTTGAACGCTTTAGTTCCAGGGTAATGAGCGGATTCACCTAAAATTTCCTCAATTCTCAAAAGCTGATTGTATTTGGCCATACGATCACTTCGTGAAGCAGAACCCGTTTTGATTTGACCAGTATTTAACGCAACGGCTAAATCAGCGATTGTGTTGTCTTCAGTTTCTCCACTTCTATGACTCATAACTGCTGTATAGCCAGCATTTTGTGCCATGTGTACCGCAGCTATAGTCTCGCTTAAAGTACCAATTTGGTTTACTTTAATCAAAATAGAATTGGCAATCCCTTGTTCAATACCTCGAGATAGGCGTTCAACATTGGTCACAAATAAATCATCACCCACAAGCTGTACTTTATCTCCAACACGCTCAGTAAGATATTTCCATCCGTCCCAATCATTCTCATCCATACCATCCTCAATGGAGATAATTGGAAATTTCTCACACAACTCCGCTAAATAATCCGCCTGTTCTTTTGAAGATCTTTTTTGGCCTTTTTCACCCTCGAATTTCGTGTAATCGTAAACTCCATTTTCATAAAACTCTGCCGAGGCACAATCTAAAGCAATCATGACTTCGTCACCAAGGGTGTATCCGGCGGCTTTAGTCGCTTGAGCGATGGTGTTCAGCGCATCCTCAGTACCTCCTAAGGTCGGCGCAAATCCGCCTTCATCTCCCACAGCAGTGCTTAAATTTCGGTCGTGCAATACTTTTTTCAGGTTGTGAAAAATTTCAGAACCCATTTGCATGGCATGGGTAAAACTCTTGGCTTTAACAGGCATAACCATAAACTCTTGGAATGCAATGGGCGCATCACTATGAGACCCACCGTTGATGATATTCATCATCGGTACAGGTAAAGTTTTCGCACTTACCCCACCCACATATCTGAATAGAGGAAGGCCAAGCTCATTCGCAGCCGCTTTGGCCACGGCAAGAGAAACACCCAATATCGCATTAGCCCCTAAACGGCTTTTATTTTTAGTCCCGTCCAAATCAATCATGATTTGATCTATACCTTCTTGATCAAAAACTGAAAGCCCCAGTAAAGCGTCGCTAATTTCTCCATTGACATGGGCTGCGGCATTAAGTACTGCCTTACCCATATAATCACTGCCACCGTCACGAAGCTCTACGGCCTCGTGTTCACCGGTCGAAGCTCCGGAAGGAACTGCGGCTCGCCCCATGTATCCATGTTCTGTAGTAACATCTACTTCAATGGTTGGATTTCCTCTTGAATCAAAAATTTGACGTGCGTGTATCTCTATAATGCTGCTCATAGTTATTATTTTTTTCGTTTGCGAATATACAAAAGTAAAGACGGTAAATTCCCGAATCTATTAGTTCTTGCTGCTTAGAGCAGCAACGTATTGATCAAATAAATAGGTCGCATCATTTGGACCAGGACTCGCCTCGGGGTGATACTGTACCGAAAAAGCAGGCTTATCCTTTACCCGTATCCCGGCCACAGTATGGTCATTTAAATGTACATGCGTTATTTCAAGTTCAGAATGTGCCTCTGTCTCTTCGCGATTTACCGCGAATCCGTGGTTTTGTGAGGTAATTTCACCTTTTCCGGTTAACAAATTCTTTACTGGATGATTAATTCCTCTGTGACCATTGTGCATTTTAAAGGTCGAAACGCCGTTGGCCAATGCCAGAATTTGGTGACCAAGACAAATTCCGAAGATCGGCGCGCCATCGTTCAAGATATGACGCGTCGTTTCAATAGCCTCCTTTAGTGGCTCAGGATCTCCTGGTCCATTGCTCAAAAAATACCCGTCAGGATTAAACCCTTTTAAATCCGCGAAAGAATTATTGTATGGAAAGACCTTGACATAACAATCTCGTTTAACAAGATGTCTTAAGATATTTTTCTTAATCCCTAAGTCAAGGGCTGCGACCCGATAACTCGCGTCTGGATTTCCAACGGTGTAAGGTTCAGTCGTGGAAACTTTAGATGACAATTCAAGGCCTTTCATATCGGGCACTAGGGCCAACTCCTTTTTCAAAGCATCAACTTCATCGACACGTGTTGAAATTACCGCATTCTGTGCGCCATTATCACGAATGTATGCAACAAGCGCCCGAGTATCTACCTCGCTTATGGCAAACAAATTGTTTTTATTTAAAAAATCTTCGAGAGACTGGTCCGCTGAAACTCTAGAATACGGATAACTAAAATTGCGACATACTAAACCGGCTATTTTCACTCCATCTGATTCTACCTCCTGAGGATGTGTCCCATAATTACCAATATGGGCATTGGCGGTCACCATAATTTGTCCAAAATAAGATGGATCTGTAAAGATTTCTTGATACCCAGTCATCCCTGTATTAAAACAAACCTCACCAAAAGCTGTTCCTTCGTTTCCTCCTACAGATTTTCCATAAAAAATAGTCCCATCAGCTAACAGGACTAGTGCGTCTTTTCGTTTTGTATACTTCATTTTGAAAAAAGGGTTTTACAAAAATATATAAAAAAAGGGACTAACTTTAATGGTCAGTCCCTTTATTAGAATTTAATGAATCAATCATTTTTATTCTTCTTCTTTTACAGCATCTACAGCAGCAACTGCAGCCGGAGCACTAGTGGCACCTGCACCTCGTCGGCCTCGTCTTGTTGACTTTTTCTTAGTGGCTTTACCTACATTATATGTTTCGTTGTAGTCTACCAACTCGATGAGGCACATATCTGCGTTATCTCCTAATCGATTCCCCAATTTGATGATACGCGTATACCCTCCTGGTCGGTCACCCACTTTCACAGCAACATCACGAAAAAGCGCAGTGACTGCATCTTTTTGTCTTAGTCGTGCAAAGACGATACGACGGTTATGTGTTGTATCTTCTTTAGACTTGGTTACGAGCGGCTCTACAAACTGCCTTAAGGCTTTGGCCTTAGCAACGGTCGTATTAATGCGCTTGTGCTCAATCAGTGAACACGCCATATTAGCCAACATCGCTTTTCTGTGCGCTGTTTTTCTTCCTAAATGATTATTTTTCTTACCGTGTCTCATTATTTATGCTTTATCGACGTTTCTTTAGAAACTAGTCTTTATCTAATTTATATTTTGACAAATCCATACCGAAGTTAAGTCCCTTGATGTTGACTAACTCCTCAAGTTCGGTCAATGATTTTTTTCCAAAGTTGCGGAATTTCATCAGGTCGTTTTTGTTAAACGAAACCAAATCGCCTAGGGTATCTACTTCTGCAGCTTTAAGACAATTCAATGCACGAACAGAAAGATCCATATCGATTAATTTAGTCTTAAGCAATTGACGCATATGTAAAGACTCTTCATCATAGGTCTCAGTTTGCGCAATTTCATCGGCCTCTAACGTGATGCGCTCATCACTAAATAGCATAAAGTGATGAATTAGCGTTTTAGCCGCTTCTGTCAAAGCGTCTTTAGGGTGAATAGAACCGTCTGTGATAATTTCAAAAACAAGTTTTTCATAGTCAGTTTTCTGCTCTACACGGAAATTCTCAATGCTGTATTTTACATTTTTGATTGGCGTGTAAATCGAATCTGTGAAGATCGTTCCAAGAGGCGCATTTGCTTTCTTGTTTTCTTCAGCAGGAACGTATCCACGACCTTTTTCAATAGTTAATTCGATATTCAAATTAACTTTTGCATCCATATTACAGATAACTAATTCAGGGTTAAGGACCTGAAATCCTGAAATAAACTTCTGGAAATCACCAGCAGTCAATTTATCGTTACCAGAGACAGAAATCGTTACTGTTTCGTTGTCGATTTCATCAATTTGTCTTTTGAAACGAACTTGTTTCAAATTCAAAATCATTTCGGTAACATCCTCAACAACTCCTGGAATCGTTGAAAATTCGTGATCCACGCCTTCGATACGCACCGAAGTGATTGCAAATCCCTCTAAAGAAGAGAGAAGAACACGTCTTAGGGCATTACCTACGGTCAATCCATATCCAGGCTCCAAAGGGCGAAACTCAAATTTCCCCTCGAAATCCGTTGAATTGATCATGATAACTTTATCAGGCTTTTGAAAACTAAATACTGCCATAACTTGAAGGTGTGTTTAAAATTATTTAGAATACAATTCGACGATGAATTGCTCATTGATGTTTTCAGGAATCTGCAAACGCTGAGGTACAGAAACAAAAGTTCCCTCCTTTTTATCAGTGTTCCAGGTAATCCATTCGAAAACATGACTTGAATTAGCTAAAGATTGTTGGATAGCGTCGAGCGATTTTGATTTCTCACGGACAGCAACAACATCTCCAGGCTTTAATTGGTATGAAGGAATATTAACCTTTTCACCATTAACGGTAATATGTCGGTGTGACACCAATTGACGTGCAGCGCTGCGGCTTGGCGCAATGCCCATTCGATAAACAACATTGTCTAAACGAGACTCACACAATTGAAGCAATACCTCACCGGTAATTCCCGGAGCAGCTGTTGCTTTTTTGAATAAGTTACGGAATTGACGCTCTAAAATACCATAGGTATATTTAGCCTTTTGCTTTTCTGCCAACTGAACAGCGTACTCGGACTTCTTACCACGTCTGCGGTTTTGTCCGTGTTGTCCTGGAGGATAATTGCGTTTTTCGAATGATTTGTCTTCACCGTAAATCGCTTCACCGAATTTACGCGCGATTTTAGTCTTTGGACCAGTATATCTTGCCATTTTGTTTTGTTTTAGGAGGGAAAATCTAAATTAAGGTCGTCCTTTAGTTTTCTTTTTCCTCCGATTGATACTTTATATTATACTCTTCTTCTTTTTGGTGGACGGCATCCGTTATGCGGCATTGGTGTGATGTCAACGATTTCCGTTACTTCAATTCCTGCATTGTGAATGGTTCTGATGGCGGATTCTCTTCCGTTACCAGGACCTTTAACGTATACCTTTACTTTACGCAACCCAGCTTCATGGGCTACTGAAGAAGCATCTTCAGCTGCCAATTGAGCCGCGTAAGGCGTGTTTTTCTTTGAGCCTCTAAAACCCATTTTTCCAGCGGAGGACCAAGAGATCACATCGCCGTTTTTGTTGGTCAAGGAGATAATGATATTGTTGAATGATGCGGTAATATGTGCCTCACCAGACGCTTCAATAACAACTTTTCTCTTTTTCGTATTCTTTGCACTAGACTTTGCCATATCTCTAGAAATTATTTAGTTGCTTTTTTCTTGTTAGCAACTGTTTTACGTTTTCCTTTTCTGGTTCTCGAGTTATTCTTGGTGCGTTGTCCTCTAAGTGGGAGTCCAGCTCTGTGTCGAATACCTCTGTAGCAACCGATGTCCATCAAACGCTTGATGTTCAATTGAATTTCACTACGTAATTCGCCTTCGATCTTGAATGACCCTACAGCCTCACGAATGGCACCGATTTCATCATCGTTCCACTCGCTGACCTTTTTGTCTTCACTGACGCCAGCTTTCTTTAAGATATCTTGAGCACGACTCTTGCCCACTCCAAAGATATACGTTAACGCGATTACACCCCTTTTCTGTTTCGGGATATCTACACCTGCGATTCTTGCCATAATTATCCTTGTCTTTGTTTAAACCTTGGGTTCTTTTTGTTAATAACATACAAGCGCCCTTTTCTGCGTACGATTTTACAGTCGGCACTACGTTTTTTAATGGAAGCTCTTACTTTCATTGTTTTAGTATCTATAAGTTATGCGAGCCTTTGTTAAATCATAAGGGCTCATTTCTAATTTCACCTTATCGCCAGGAAGTAATTTAATGTAATGCATACGCATCTTTCCAGAGATATGGGCTGTAACAATATGACCGTTTTCAAGTTCCACACGGAACATTGCATTAGATAGGGCTTCGACTATCGTTCCATCTTGCTCTATTGCTGCTTGTTTGGCCATTATGCTATTGATTTACGATTTTTACCTGTCTTCATTAAACCATCATAATGACGATTTAATAAATACGAATTCACTTGTTGCATTGTATCTATTGCTACACCAACCATAATCAACAAAGAAGTACCTCCATAAAACAGAGCCCAACCTTGCTGAATCCCTAAAATTTTAACAACAAATGCAGGGAATATAGCGATCAGTGCCAAAAATATTGACCCTGGTAAGGTGATTTGCGACATGATACGATCTAAATATTCCGCAGTATCCGTTCCGGGCTTTATCCCCGGAATGAATCCACCGCTTCGTTTTAAATCGTCTGCCATTTTATTAGTTGGTACAGTAATCGCCGTGTAGAAGTAGGTAAAGATGATGATCAATACACCAAACACTAGATTATACCAAAATCCAAAAATATCACTGAAATTAGCCTGGATCGTTTGTGCAAAAGCACTTTCTGATAAGCTGGCGACTGCAGATGGGACAAACATAATCGCTTGAGCGAAAATGATTGGCATTACTCCTGAAGCATTAAGCTTTAGCGGGATAAACTGACGTGCCCCAAAAATATTTTTTTCATAGGCTCCAGAGGCCGTACGACGAGCGTACTGAACTGGTATTTGTCGCACTGCCATAACCAAGAGCACAGACAGCAAAATGATTACAAACCAAATCACCAACTCGATCAAGATCATGATCATTCCCCCATTTGATTCGAATACTCGAGAAGCAAATTCTTGGGCAAAGGTCAAAGGCAAGCGGGCAATGATACCCACCATAATAAGAATCGAAATACCATTCCCAATTCCTTTATCCGTAATCTTCTCTCCAAGCCACATCGCGAACACACATCCCGTTACCAAAATGGTAATAGAAGACACGTAAAACAAGGCAGATTGACCCATTACAAAGGCTTCAGAAGGCACTCCTAAAGCAGGTAACCCTGCTAAGTAACTCGGCGCTTGAACCAAACAGATACCGATGGTTAACCAACGGGTAATTTGATTGATTTTTTTACGACCACTTTCTCCCTCTTTTTGAAGCTTTTGAAGGTAAGGAATAGCGATTTGCATCAATTGCACAACAATAGACGCTGATATGTAAGGCATGATCCCTAAGGCAAAAATAGAAGCATTAGCAAAAGCTCCTCCCGTAAATGCGTTAAGTAGGCCCCCTATACCACCATCATCAAATCGACCAGCAAAATCACTAAGCATTGCTGCATCAATTCCAGGCAATACTACTTGAGCGCCAAATCGATAAACCAACAATAAACCAAGAGTCAAGGCGATACGATCGCGCAGCTCTTCAATTTTATAGGCATTTTTTAATGTCTCAAAAAACTTCATTCCTCTGGTTGATTATAGGGTTTCTGCTGTTCCTCCTGCAGCTTCGATAGCGGCTTTTGCTGTTCCGGTAAATTTATGAGCCGTGACGTTAAGCTTAGCTTTAAGCTCCCCGCGCCCTAAAATTTTAACCATTTCATTTTTACCACAAAGACCTAAGACTACCAAGGTTTCAAAATCTACAGTATCTTTAATTTTCTTGTCGTCAACAAGACCTTGAAGGGTATCCAAGTTAATTCCTTGATACTCTTTACGGTTGATGTTCTTGAACCCGAACTTTGGCACACGACGCTGTAAAGGCATTTGACCTCCTTCAAAACCAAGTTTCTTAGAGTATCCTGAACGAGATTTCGCTCCTTTGTGACCACGGGTTGCCGTACCACCTTTACCAGAACCTTGACCACGTCCAACGCGTTTCGCTTCTTTTTTAACTGATCCTTCAGCTGGTTTTAAATTACTTAAATCCATTTCTGTATCTCTTATTTGGTTTCAACCGAAACCAAGTGATTAACTTTACTTACCATACCCATTATTGTTGGGGTATCTTCATGCTCTACAGTCTGACCGATTTTCTTCAAGCCAAGGGCCTTGAGCGTTCTTTTTTGGGTTTCAGGACGTTTAATGTCACTGCGCACCTTTGTGATTCTGATCTTTGCCATAACTGTTTGATTAACCTTTAAATAATTTATCCAAAGTAATGCCTCGTTGTTTGGCCACAGTCTCTGCACTACGCAATTGAAGCAAAGCATCAAAAGTTGCCTTTACAACATTGTGCGGGTTTGATGAACCCTGAGACTTAGACAAAACGTCATGGACACCTACAGCTTCCATCACAGCACGAACAGCTCCACCGGCAATAACTCCGGTACCTGCCGCTGCAGGAAGAAGGTTCACACGAGCACCGCCGTACTTACCTTTTTGTTCGTGAGGCAAAGTCGCTTTATTCAATGGAATACGTACCAAATTTTTCTTAGCATCCTCGATCGCCTTTGCTATAGCACTGGCCACATCTTTTGACTTTCCTAAACCGTGTCCGACAACTCCTTTTTCATCTCCAACAACAACGATTGCAGAGAATCCAAAAGCACGTCCACCTTTAGTCACTTTGGTTACACGCTGCACCCCGACCAAACGATCCTTCAATTCGAGTCCGACCGGCTTAACTAGTTCTACGTTTTTATAATCTTGATACATATTTTTAGAATTTTAAGCCGCCTTCGCGCGCGCCGTCTGCTAATGATTTAACTCTACCGTGATACAAGTATCCACCGCGATCGAAAGTCACTTCGGTCACTCCAGCCTTCAAGGCCTTTTGGGCAACACTTTGACCGACAAGCTTTGCGGCTTCACTCTTGTTGACACTCGCCGTATCAATATCCTTATCTCTTGACGAAGCTGCTGCTAGAGTAACTCCAGATAGGTCATCAATGAGTTGAGCATAAATTTCTTTATTGCTGCGGAATACGGCCAACCTTGGGCGCTGTGCATTCCCACTTACGGTTTTTCTAATACGAAAGCGAATGCGCTCTCTTCTTTCTTCTTTGGATAATGCCATAACTCTATGATTATGCAGACTTACCTGCTTTTCTTCTAATTATTTCACCGACGAACTTAATACCTTTTCCTTTGTATGGCTCAGGCTTACGGAAGCTGCGAATTTTCGCCGCTACTTGACCGACAAGTTGCTTATCGTGAGAGGTTAACTTTACTATCGGGTTTTTCCCTTTATCAGAAACTGTCTCAACAATCACTTCTGGAGCAATATCCAAAACGATGTTATGAGAGAATCCTACAGCCAAATCTAGTTTATTACCTTGGTTGCTCGCACGGTATCCAACACCAACCAATTCTAGTTGCTTCGTCCAGCCCGTAGAGACACCTTTGATCATATTGTTGACCAGAGAGCGGTAAAGGCCGTGCTTGGCACGGTGATCTTTTGCGTCTGATGGACGTGTGACCCATACTTGACCGTCTTCAACAGCGATAGACACTGCGTCAAATTCTTGAGTTAACTCACCTAATTTCCCTTTGACAGTGATCACCTGGCCATTCACTTCTACAGTGACACCGGCTGGAATCGCAACGGGATTATTTCCTATTCGTGACATTTCTTGGTCTTATTTAGATTAATGAACGTAACACAGTACTTCTCCACCGGTATTTTGAGCTTTGGCTTGCTTACCGGTCATTACCCCAGCAGAGGTAGAGACAATAGCAATTCCTAAACCATTTAAAACACGTGGCATATCCTTGGCGCCCACATATTGACGTAGACCAGGAGTACTCACACGCACTAAACGACGGATTACAGGTTCTTTAGTGATTTTGTCGTATTTCAAAGCTATTTTAATTGTTCCTTGAGGATTGATTCCTTCTTCGAACTTGTAGCTCAAAATAAAACCTTGATCAAAAAGGATTTTTGTAATCTCCTTTTTGATGTTTGATGCAGGAACCTCGACAACGCGGTGACCAGCATGACTTGCATTTCTAACGCGTGTTAAAAAATCTGCAATTGGATCTGTGTTCATTTTCTATTTGTTATGGATGTGGTTTTCCGATTTGCGAAACCTGCATCCGGTTTATATAATCTTACCAGCTTGCTTTACGCACCCCTGGTATTAATCCTTGATTTGCCATTTCACGGAACATCACACGTGATAATCCGAATGTTCTCATATACCCCTTTGGACGACCAGTTAATTTACAACGGTTGTGCATGCGGATAGGAGACGCATTTTTAGGTAATTTCTGCAAAGCCTCATAATCTCCAGCTTCTTTCAAAGCCTTTCTTTTAGCGGCGTATTTTGCTACCGTTTTTGCTCTTTTCACCTCGCGGGCTTTCATTGATTCTTTAGCCATCTTAGTTCTTTTTAAATGGTAATCCCAACTGGGTTAATAATGATTTAGCTTCTTGGTCAGTATGAGCCGAAGTAATAAAGGTGACGTTCATCCCCTCTATTTTCTTGACCTTATCAATGTCAATTTCTGGAAAAATGATCTGCTCAGTTATTCCTAAAGAATAATTACCACGACCATCAAACCCTGTTGATTTGATTCCATTGAAATCACGAACACGAGGCAATGCAGAAGTGATCAAACGATCCAAGAATTCGTACATACGCTCTCCGCGTAGGGTGACCTTTGTACCGATTGGCATTCCTTTTCTTAATTTGAACGTAGCAACGTCCTTTTTAGAAATTGTTGCCACCGCTTTTTGGCCAGTGATTTTAGTCAATTCATCTACTGAGTACTCGATGAGCTTCTTATCTGCTACAGCACTTCCAACACCACGAGAAACAACTATTTTCTCGAGTTTAGGTACTTGCATAACATTGTTGTAACCGAACTCATCGGTCAAGGCAGTGATTACTCTGCTCTTGTATTCTTCTTTAAGTCTTGGTGTATATCCCATAACTATAATACTTGATTCGATTTTTTAGCAAATCGGACTTTTTTATCGCCTTCCATTTTAAATCCAACACGTGTGGCTTCACCCGATTTAGGATCCTTAATAGATAGATTCGATATGTGAATAGGTGCTTCCATTTCGGTGATTCCACCTTGAGGACTAGCGGCGCTAGGCTTATGGTGTTTTTTCACAAGATTAACCCCTTCAACGATTGCTTTATTTTTATCCTTGAGCACGCGAAGTACTTTTCCTTCGCTGCCTTTGTGGTCTCCAGCGGTCACCAACACAAGGTCACCTGATTTTATCTTTAGCTTTTCCATTTAGTTTTGCGTTAAAGCACCTCAGGTGCTAATGATACAATTTTCATGAACTGCTTGTCACGAAGCTCACGAGCAACCGGACCAAAAACACGTGTCCCTCTCATTTCCCCTTGAGGATTCAAGAGTACACAAGCGTTATCATCAAAACGGATGTATGATCCATCAGGACGACGCACTTCCTTTACGGTACGCACTACTACAGCAGTTGAAACGCTTCCCTTTTTGACATTTCCGTTTGGTGTTGCTTCTTTTACAGTAACCACTATCTTATCCCCTATTGAGGCGTAACGTCTTTTGGTACCGCCTAACACTCGGATACAAAGAACTTCTTTGGCTCCGGTATTATCAGCTACTTTTAGTCTTGATTCTTGTTGTATCATGATTACTTAGCTCTTTCGATAATTTCTACTAGTCTCCAACATTTGGTTTTGCTCATAGGACGAGTCTCCATAATACGAACAGTATCCCCTTCGTTGCAGTCATTTTTTTCGTCGTGCGCGACATACTTTTTGGTCTTCAACACGAACTTTCCGTACATCGGGTGCTTTACCTTTTTAACCTCGCTGACAACAATAGATTTTTCCATTTTGTTGCTGGTCACTACCCCGATTCGTTCTTTTCTTAAGTTTCTTTTTTCCATGTTTCAGTGGCGCACAATTATTGTACTTCTCTTTTAGTTAGTTCAGTCGCAATTCTCGCTACAGCTTTTCTAAGCCCTCTGAGTCGAATTGGATTTTCCAACGGAGAGATGGCATGGGCAATACGCAAATCGGTATGCTCTTTTTTGATTTCAGCCAGCTTCTCTTCTAATTCCGCTGTTGATGCTTTTGTTATTTCTGATTGTTTCATAGTGACAATGTCAATAAATTAAGCTTGATAATCTCTGGAAATGACAAACTTCGTTTTTACAGGAAGTTTCTGAGCCGCTAAACGCAAAGCTTCCTTTGCAGTTTCTAATGGCACTCCAGACACCTCAAACAAGACGCGCCCTGGTTTAACTACGGCAGCCCAATATTCTACAGCTCCTTTACCCTTACCCATACGTACCTCAAGAGGCTTTTTAGTGATCGGTTTATCAGGGAAAATCATGATCCAAATCGAACCTTCACGCTTCATGAAACGTGTTGCTGCGATACGCGCAGCCTCGATTTGACGTGCTGTTAAGAAATTTGAGTCTAGTGATTTAATACCAAAAGTCCCGTACGATAATTGATTGCCTCGGCCCGCATTTCCTTTCATGCGACCCTTCATGGTCTTACGAAACTTAGTTCTTTTTGGTTGTAACATCTTCTTTCGTCTTTAAAAAATTACTTTCTGTTACGTCGGGCTTTGTTAGCACCGCGCCCAGAATTCGCTTTACCACCGGATTTTTTACTGGAAAGACCAACTAATGGCGACAACTCTCTCTTGCCATAAACCTCTCCTTTCATGATCCATACTTTAATCCCAAGGCGACCATAAGTCGTGTGGGCTTCAGCTAAAGCATAGTCAATATCCGCTCTAAATGTCGACAATGGAATACGTCCATCTTTGTACGCTTCAGAACGCGCCATTTCAGCACCGTTCAATCGCCCAGAAATCTGCACTTTAATCCCTTCCGCGTTCATACGCATTGAGGCTGCAATCGCCATTTTAATGGCACGTCGATAAGAAATACGGTTCTCGATTTGGCGAGCAATGCTCGACGCTACCAAGAATGCATCTAATTCCGGACGCTTAATTTCGTGGATGTTAATTTGTACTTCCTTGCCTGTAATTTTCTTAAGTTCCTCTTTCAGCTTGTCTACCTCTTGACCGCCTTTACCAATAATGATACCTGGGCGAGCCGTAGTTATAGTAACGGTTACAAGTTTTAAAGTTCTCTCGATAATTACACGAGACACACTAGCCTTACTCAAACGAGCATGAACGTATTTTCTAATCTTATCGTCTTCGGCTAATTTATCGCCGTAGTCGTTGCCACCGTACCAGTTGGATTCCCATCCTCTAATGATACCTAAGCGGTTCCCGATTGGATTTGTCTTTTGTCCCATTTACTTTCTAGCTTTGTGTGTTATCGTTAGCTCCTAAAACCAAAGTTACATGGTTGGAACGCTTTCTAATTCTGTGTGCACGTCCTTGAGGTGCAGTGCGCAGACGCTTAAGCATACTGCCTCCATCTACACGGATCTCTTTTACAAAAAGATCAGCGTCTTCCAAAGAAGCCTCTTCGTTTTTGGCTTGCCAGTTAGCAATAGCCGAAAGCAATAACTTCTCAAGACGACGTGACGCCTCTTTTTGACTAAATTTTAAAATATTCAAGGCGTGATTTACCTTTTCACCACGAACTAAGTCGGCAACCAAGCGCATTTTGCGCGGTGAAGTCGGGCAATTGTTCAGTTTCGCGAAATACTGTGTTTTTTTCGCTTCCTTGATTTCTTCTGCTCTTTCTCGTTTACGAACTCCCATGGCTTACTATTTTTTTCCTTTGTTCTTGTTTCCACCATGGCCACGGAATGATCGTGTAGGCGAAAATTCACCCAATTTATGGCCTACCATGTTTTCTGTAACATAGACAGGAACAAATTGTTTTCCGTTATGTACTGCAATCGTTTGCCCGACAAAATCTGGAGTAATCATTGAGGCTCTTGACCAAGTTTTGATTACCGATTTCTTGCCTGACTCTACATTGTCAGCAACTTTTTTATCTAACTTATAGTGAACGTAAGGTCCTTTTTTTAGTGATCTTGGCATGACTTATTTCTTTCTACGTTCTACAATGTATTTATTACTCGCTTTGGTCTTTGATCGCGTACGGTATCCTTTAGCCGGTATACCCTTACGAGATCTTGGATGTCCTCCAGAAGAACGTCCTTCACCACCACCCATTGGGTGATCGACTGGGTTCATCACCACTGCACGCGTGCGTGGGCGACGACCTAACCAGCGTGAACGTCCAGCTTTACCTGAAACTAATAACTGATGATCACTGTTTGAAACAGCACCAATAGTTGCTGAACAGGTCACTAAAATCATACGCGTTTCACCTGAAGGCAACTTAACCGTTGCATATTTTCCTTCACGAGCCATTAACTGTGCAAAAGCACCAGCACTACGCGCTAAAACAGCACCTTGACCTGGATGTAATTCAATACAGGAAATAATTGTCCCTAAAGGAATTTGAGATAAGGTTAGCGTATTCCCAATTTCAGGGGCTGCCTCATCTCCTGAAACAACATTTTGACCGACTTGTAAACCGTTTTGAGCGACGATATAACGCTTCTCACCATCTTGGTAATTAAGAAGAGCAATAAATGCGGTACGGTTTGGATCGTATTCAATTGTTGCTACGGTTGCAGGAATACCGTGCTTATCGCGTTTGAAATCGATGATTCGATAACGCTTCTTATGACCACCACCGATATAGCGCATGGTCATTCTTCCTTGACTGTTTCTTCCCCCTGAACGTTTTTTCGGAGCGAGCAAGCTCTTCTCCGGCTTATCAGTCGTAATGGCGTCAAATCCATTTACAACTCTAAATCGCTGTCCTGGGGTGATTGGTTTTAATTTTCTTACTGACATTTTTGTCTTTATTAATCTAAATTCCTTTAGATATTAGCATAAAAATCTATTGTATCACCTTCCGCCACCTGTACGATTGCTTTTTTAACTGCAGTCGTTTTACCAGTCTGAACCCCCGTCTTCGTATAACGAACACGACGATCTGGGCGGACATTAATTGTGCGAACTGAAGTAACTGAAACACCATATGCAGTTTCAACCGCATTCTTGATTTCAATCTTGTTCGCCTTTGGATTCACCACAAAGGTGAAGCAGTTCAAATCCTCCGCATTGCGCGTGGCTTTCTCTGTAATAATAGGTTTAATTAAGATATTCATCTTGTGTCTATTTACTTAAGTTTTCTTCAATACTTTCCAAAGAACCTTCAAACAACACTAGGCTGTTTGCATTCATTATCTTGTAAGTGCTTAATTCTGAGTTGCTTATAACCTCAGTGCCTCGCAAATTACGCGACGACAAATATACATTATTATTTGAGTCACCCAAGACGAACAAAGATTTTTTGTTTTCTAAACCGAGAGACTGCAATAATGCTGTAAACTCTTTGGTTTTCGGAGCCTCCATATTGAAGTCTTCCAAAACCAAGATCGCTTTATTTTGCGCTTTCATACTCAAGGCCGAACGACGCGCCAAGCGCTTCAAATTTTTGTTGAGTTTAAAACCGTAGTTACGCGGGCGAGGACCGAAAAAACGGCCTCCACCTTTGAACAAACCTGACTTGATACTACCAGCTCTTGCGGTACCCGTTCCTTTTTGTTTTTTCAACTTTCGGGTACTCCCTGTAATCTCTGCTTTCTCTTTAGCCTTGTGGGTTCCCTGGCGTTGATTCGCCAAGTACTGTTTTACATCAAGGTATACCGCGTGATTGTTAGGCTCAATACCAAATACGTCTTGAGAAAGGTCTACCTTTCTACCCGTATCTTTTCCGTTTTTGTCTAATACTGCTACCTTCATTACTTTGTAATTGTTAGATAAGCGTTTTTATGTCCAGGCACACAACCCTTAACCACAAGTAAGTTCTTTTCAGGAACTACCTTTAACACGCGTAAGTTTTCAACTTTCACTTTAGAATTACCCATCTGACCGGCCATACGCATCCCTTTGAACACGCGAGCAGGATATGATGCTGCACCAATAGAACCTGGAGCACGTAAACGGTTATGCTGACCGTGAGTCGCTTGACCTACACCGCCAAATCCATGACGTTTAACTACCCCTTGGAATCCTTTTCCCTTCGTAATACCAGAGACATCGACGAATTCACCTTCTCTAAAGTGATCTACAGTTAATGTATCTCCTAGTTTATACTCCTCTCCAAATCCTTGGAACTCGACGACTTTTCGCTTTGCCACTGTACCTGCTTTTTGGGCATGGCCCTCAGCAGCTTTGTTAGCAGTCTTTTTGTCATCGAAACCAAGTTGAAGAGCTTCATACCCGTCAACCTCTTTGGTTCTGACTTGGGTAACAACACAGGGGCCTACCTCGATAACGGTACAAGGAATATTCTTTCCCTTCTCGTCAAAGATGCTGGTCATCCCTATCTTTTTTCCAATTAACCCAGACATAATTTTATTTTTAGTTATTAATTTCTCTTAAAAAAACAGGACCAAAATAAATTCAGTCCTGAATATTATTTTGTTTCCGTTTTTCCCTTGCACGCAGCTCAGGACATGTGCTCACCGAAGCGAGAGATCCTTAGACCTTAATCTCAACTTCTACACCACTTGGCAACTCAAGTTTCATGAGTGCATCAATGGTCTTTGATGAAGAGCTGTAAATATCCAATAAGCGCTTATAAGAGCTTAATTGGAACTGCTCACGACTCTTTTTATTCACGTGTGGTGAACGCAACACGGTGAATATTTTTTTGTGCGTTGGCAACGGAATTGGCCCAGTAACCACAGCACCAGTACTCTTAACTGTTTTTACGATTTTATCCGCAGATTTGTCTACTAAATTATGATCGTAAGACTTTAATTTGATTCTTATTTTTTGACTCATTGCTGTGAATATTAAGCGTTAGCAGTTCCACGTGCTTCAGCAATTACCGATTCGGCAATATTAGAAGGGGTTTCTGCATAATGTGAAAACTCCATGGTCGAGGTCGCACGACCTGATGAAAGGGTACGTAGTGTTGTTACGTATCCAAACATTTCAGATAGAGGCACCTCAGCTTTGATAACTTTGGCTCCTGCACGATCGCTCATATTATTGACTTGTCCACGACGACGGTTCAAGTCACCAACGATATCCCCCATATTTTCTTCTGGAGTCAATACTTCTAATTTCATAATTGGCTCCAGGATCACGGCTCCTGCAGCTTTAGCCGCAGACTTAAATCCAAGTTTAGCCGCCAATTCAAATGATAACTGATCAGAATCTACAGGGTGGAATGATCCATCCTTTAAGGTCACCTTCATGCGGTCAATCTCGAACCCAGCTAAAGGACCATTTTTCATAGCCTCTTTAAATCCTTTTTCAACCGAAGGAATAAATTCTTTAGGAATGTTACCCCCTTTAACTTCGTTGACAAATTCTAGACCAACAGCCTTTTCATCCTCAGCTGGTGATAATGTAAACACAATATCCGCGAATTTACCACGACCACCTGTTTGTTTCTTGTAAACTTCACGGTGATCAGCGCCACGTGTGACGGCTTCTTTGTACTCAACTTGTGGCTTACCTTGGTTTACCTCAACCTTAAACTCGCGTTTTAGACGGTCACAAATAATATCTAAGTGAAGCTCACCCATACCTGAAATAATCGTCTGACCACTAGCTTCATCTGTACGCACCTGGAAGGTTGGATCCTCTTCAGCCAATTTGGCCAAGGCCATACCTAATTTATCAACATCTGCTTTGGTTTTTGGCTCTACCGCAATACCAATTACAGGATCAGGGAAGACCATACTCTCAAGTACAATCGGGCTTTTTTCAGCCGATAGGGTGTCCCCCGTTTTAATATCCTTAAATCCAACAGCTGCTCCAATATCACCGGCTTCGATAAAATCGATAGCATTTTGTTTGTTGGCGTGCATCTGATAGATTCTTGAGATACGCTCTTTGTTTCCTGAACGATTGTTCAAAACATAGGATCCTGCATCTAGACGACCAGAATAAGCACGGAAAAATGCCAAGCGGCCCACGAATGGATCTGTCGCAATTTTAAAAGCTAAAGCCGCGAAAGGTTCATTCACATCAGGCTTACGTACTTCTTCTTTTTCTGTATCCGGATTCATCCCTACAATACCTTCTTTATCTACTGGAGAAGGTAAATAGCGACAAACTGCGTCCAATAAAAATTGAACTCCTTTGTTTTTGAAGGCCGAACCACAAATCATCGGAATGATAGACATATCCATCACAGCAGCACGTAATGCAGCATGCACTTCGTCCTCCGTAATAGAATTTTCATCTTCCATATATTTCTCTAGAAGCTCCTCATCATAAGCAGCAACTTCTTCAATTAATTTTCCTCGATACTCAGAAGCCTCTGCCTTTAAATCATCTGGAATATCAACAACGTCAAACGACGCACCCATAGAATCTTCATGCCAGATAATCGCACGGTTTTTGACTAAATCGACAATACCTTTGAAATCTGCTTCGTCACCGATTGGCAATACAATGGGCACTGCATTAGACCCAAGCATATCTTTAACTTGTTGACAAACGGCCATAAAATTAGACCCTTGCCGGTCCATTTTATTTACAAAGCCCATACGTGGCACCTTGTAGTTGTCCGCTAATCTCCAGTTGGTTTCACTTTGTGGTTCAACACCGTCCACGGCGCTAAACAAGAAGACCAAACCATCAAGTACACGTAAAGATCGATTCACCTCTACGGTAAAATCAACGTGTCCAGGAGTATCAATAATATTGAAATGGTAACCTTTGGTATCTTCAGTCGGTTGACCGTTCTGAGTAGGAAAGTTCCAAGTACAAGTTGTTGCAGCAGAAGTGATTGTAATCCCGCGCTCTTGCTCTTGCTCCATCCAGTCCATGGTGGCGGCACCATCGTGAACCTCACCAATTTTATGACTCACTCCAGTGTAAAAAAGAATACGCTCTGTAGTGGTGGTTTTACCGGCATCAATGTGCGCAGCAATTCCAATGTTTCTTGTAAATTTTAATTCTCTCTTCGCCATGACCTAGAATCTAAAATGTGAAAATGCTTTGTTCGCTTCGGCCATCTTGTGGGTGTCCATACGTTTTTTAACAGCAGCACCTTCTTCTTTTGCAGCAGCCAAAATTTCAGACGCCAATTTTTGCGCCATAGATTTTTCGTTTCGTTTGCGTGAATAGCTAATCAACCATTTCATGGCTGTTGAAATCTTACGGTCTGGACGAATTTGCATTGGAATCTGGAATGTCGCACCACCGACACGGCGAGAACGAACCTCAACGTGAGGCATCACGTTTGATAAGGCATCTTTCCAAATTTCTAAGGCTGATTTTTCTTCGTCTTGTTTTTTGCTCTCTACGATATCAATCGCATCGTAGAATACTTTGAAAGCGACGGATTTCTTACCATCCCACATCAAGTTATTGACAAACCTGGTTACCAGTTGATCATTAAATCTTGGATCTGGCAACAGCGGTCTTTTTTTCGCTTGTCTTTTTCTCATGTCTTCTTCTTAAAGTTTAATTACTTCTTAGGGCGCTTTGCTCCGTACTTTGACCTGCGCTGTAAACGACCTTGGACCCCTGCGGTATCCAATGCGCCGCGCACAATGTGGTAACGTACTCCTGGCAAATCTTTAACCCTTCCACCTCTAACCAATACTATCGAGTGCTCCTGTAGATTGTGTCCTTCACCACCGATGTATGCGTTTACTTCCTTACCGTTAGTTAAACGAACACGAGCCACTTTACGCATGGCTGAGTTCGGTTTCTTCGGTGTGGTCGTATATACACGCGTACACACTCCGCGGCGTTGCGGGCACGAATCCAAAGCAGCCGATTTACTCTTCTTGGTTATTTTGGCTCTTCCTTTTCGTACTAATTGTGAAATAGTTGGCATATAAAATCCTTGTTATACTTAGATAAACGATATAATTTCTCCCTATAAAGGGCGGCAAAGGTAGAAATAAAATTGAATTATCCCAATGGCCCAGCTAAATTATTTATCGACCTTTGAATTTAGGCCCATTCCCATAAGAATTTTCTGCCTCGAACGTTAAGTTTGTATAATTTTCCTCAAGGATTCGCTCATTCTATGAAAAACATTTTTCTTGTCTGTATTCTTGTTAGTGTTTTGAATCCATTAAAGATCTCAGGACAAGAAATCGCTGTAAAATTCTTAACGGAATCCCAGAGGCATTCGGAGCTTTTGGAGCTTCCCAAGACTATTGAAATCTATTCGAGTCGTGCGGTGCTATTAACCAGAGTCGATGAAGAAATTAAAAGACTTCGGCTCAACGGTTATATAAGTACTTTGGTCCGTGAACAAGCAATTTTTGACAAACAAGGATTCCCTGTTTTAGAGATTGTATTTGATTTGGGGCAAAAATGGCAAAACCTAGTTATCGCTTTTCCAAAATCTGTCGAACCCTACATAGAAAAAAGTGTGTGGATTAAACGGCTGTTATACGCTCCCGATTCTCTTATTCAACCGGATCACGGAGACAGCAACTCATTTTTAGTCAAAAGCCGTTACACCAAAAAACTAAAAATTTCAATAGAGGAAGCGCCTGAGTTCATGAAACAACTCAGTCAGTCCATCGCTCAAGAATACAGTCCTTTTTCTCAAATAAGGTTTATTGACATAGAGGCACTTACATTCCCCGACATATCTGCAAAACTCGATGTACAATTAATTCCCCAACGCCTTTTAGACAGTCTTGTTGTTATGGGTTATCCTGATGTCGATTATGGGCTGTTGAAACATACTGGCGGAATTAAGTTGCCGTTCGTCTTTAGTGACCAGACAATAAACAAAGCTGAAGAAAACCTCTCGAGCTCACCTTACCTTAGTATTCAGCGCCCGAGTGAAGTACTCTTTGAAGACAACAGAACTACATTATATATGTATATACAAAGAAAGGAAACCAATCAGCTAGAAGGAATTTTGGGATTTGGTTCTGATCCCAAAAATCAATCCTTACAACTAAATGGATACCTTAACCTTCAGCTCTGGAATAATTTCAACAGAAGTGAGCAATTCAATTTGAATTATAAGGCCGATGGAAACCAGCAAGAACGGCTAGAAATTAATGCAAGTCTTCCTTATGTAAGAAAATCTCCTTTTGGAATTCACACCTCCTTTGAATTATTTCGTCGAGATTCGACATTCACAACGGTCTCGACACGAGGACAGATTACCTACAAACCCTTTGGCCCGTGGGATATCGCTTTGGGTTATACTTCAATTAAATCAAGTACGGGAGTGGCGGGAGAGAGTACCCAAAATAATTTTTCTGATTATCAACAAGGATTATGGGGGATTGAGATCAAGATTGAAAAACCTAAAAATTCAATAATGATGCCTACACATTATCGCATCAAACTTCAGGCTGAGTTAGGATCCAGTGTAGAAAATATCTTATCAAGCGGCAATACTAATCCGATGAAAAATAATTTTCCCAGGCAACGGACCAACATTGAGCTTGAGTACTTATGGGATTTATGGATCAATCAGTATTTATACGTTTTTCATAATTCACGTTGGATTAATGGCGAAAATCTCCGGACTAATGAATTATATCGCTTTGGCGGAACACAAAGTCTAAGAGGATTCAACGAAAATCTTTTGGAAACATCTCAATTACATCTCATCCAAGCCGAATATCGTTTGTCTTTTTCAGATGCTTTCTATATTCATCACCTCTCTGATTTCGCATTATACAGAGATAAAATCGATGAACAAATGACGACAAATTATTCTTTAGGCCTTGGTATCGCGACAATTACGCGTGCTGGCTTACTAAAACTTCAAATCGCTCAAGGTTTTGGAAAAAGATCAGATTTTTCGTCCAATAACACCAAAATTCATTTGGTTTTTAGCAGTCGTTTTTAGTTGTGCCATTTTCTTTAAAATATGACCAAATTTCTCTCCATTTTCGGCCCGTTTTTAAGGTGTTTTTTGAGTTAAATTGGCGTTAAAATTTGTAATTTTCTGGGAAGATATAATCTCGCCAAACCTTAACAATAGCGTAACTTTCTGTTAAAATAATTCGAAATTTTAAGTTTAAAAAGTTGTGTATTTAACTTTTTATTGTGATTTTTGGCGTTGGCTAATTCAAATAAATTACAAAATGAGAACAAAGTTTAGTGGATTTTTAACGCTTTTACTAGCGTTTGTAGTGCAACTCACGTTCGCACAACAAAAAACAGTCTCCGGTACGGTGTTGGACGAGACCAACTTACCGCTTCCTGGAGTCAATGTTATTGCCAAAGGAACTACAAATGGGGTTCAAACAGATTTCGATGGTAATTATACAATCGAAGTAAATGTTGGAGAAACTCTTGTTTTTAGTTACGTTGGTTACAAAAATGTCGAGATGCCTGTGACGGCGACGTCATCAGACATGTCTTTCGCAATGGAACTTGATGCGTCTATCTTAAACGAGGTGGTTGTAACTGGTTTTGCCGTTAAGAAAGATAAAAAGGCATTGGGTTATTCGGTTTCCTCAATACAACAGGAATCGATTAAAGAAAGCCCGCAAACGGATTTAACTCGTGTATTGAGCGGAAAGGCAGCGGGGATTAACATTACTACCCAAAATGGTCTTTCAGGTTCAGCTAACAAAGTTATCATCCGAGGAACTAACTCTTTCACAGGAGACAACAACGCCCTGTACGTAATCGATGGTGTGCCAATTAGTAATGATACTAATGAGGCCGGTAACTTCGTGGACGGTAACATGGGGTCTAGCCGATCTTTTGATATTGACCCGAACAATATCGAGCGTGTTGACATCTTGAAAGGTCTTGCTGCAACAACACTTTACGGTACACAAGGACGTAATGGGGTAATCCTGATTACAACCAAGAGTGGTAGCGGTGCAGAGCAAAACGCTAAACAAGAAATCGAAGTATCCTCTTCTTTGTTCGTAAATGAAGTCTCTATTCTTCCAGACTACCAAAACAAATACGGAGGTGGTTTCGACCAAGCCTTCGGATGGTTTTATAGTAACTGGGGTCCTGGATTCTACAGAGATGGCCTAGGTGGTTGGGGTGCTGACCCTTCATTTGATGCAAATGGTACGGTAGCTCACCCTTATTCTACGTCTAACTTCCTTGCTACAAACTACCCTGACTATCAGGCGCAATTTGCTGGTGAGCGATATGACTGGAGACCACGTAATAGTGTAAACGAGTTTTTCCGCAAAGGACTAGCGCGTAACATTTCGGTTAATGCTCGCGGACGTAGCAAAGACGGTAAATTCGGTTATGGTACTGTATTCAGTAACCTAGACGAAGATGGATTTACGCCAGGCAATAATGTAAAGCGTTCGAACTTAACGCTTTCTGGAGATGCTAAATTGAGTAATAAATTCAGTATTCGCGGTTCGATGACCTACACCAAAACTGATTTAAAAACTCCTCCAGTAGCAGCGAGTTTCGGATCGAGTACTTTCGGTTCAGGATCATCAATCTTCGGGGACTTATTTTATACACCGAGAAGTATTGACTTCTACGAATTACCATTTGAGCTTCCTGACGGAGCGAGTATCTATTATCGTCAAGATAACGCGATTCAGCACCCATTGTGGACTATCAAAAATGCGCGTTTTAGTCAATTGGTTAACCGTGTGAATGGTTTTGCTAATATCTCTTATGACATATCTGATAAATTCAATGTGTTCTACCAAGCGAGTATTGACAACTACACGGAAAATGCTGTAAACCGTCAAAACCGAGGTGGTGTTACTGGAGACATTAATACTGACCGCGGATTCTATCAAACAACATCCACTACTAACACGATTTATGATCATCGTGTTGTTCTCTCAGGAAATAACTTCTCATTCTTAGATGACAAAGCTAATATGAGCTTTACTGTTGGGGCTACCTCAAACAGCGTAGACTATAACAGCTTTGGTTTAAGAAGTACAGATCAACAAGTTTTCGGATACTTTGATCACTCAGGATATGTTGAGCGATTCCAAAGCGAATTTCATCAAAGACGTAATATCGTAGGGGTATTTGGTCAGATGTTATTAGATTATGACAACTATTTGTTCTTGAACCTTTCAGGTCGTAATGACTGGGTATCTAACTCAATTGAAAATTCTTTGTTCTATCCATCAGCGAGTGTTTCCTTCGTGCCAACGAGTGCTATTGAAGGTTTATCTTCTGACAACGGAATCAAGTATTTGAAACTTCGTGCAGGTTACGGTACTTCCGCCAACTTCGTGACTGGTTATCCAACCGTTACCCTTGTTTCTTTGAACACTCAGGCCTGGAATGATGGATCTGATATTACGTCAAACACGACAACAAGTAGTATCGGTAACCGTGCGATTCGCCCTGAGCTTTTCGAGGAAATCGAGTTTGGAGCTGAAGGTAACTTGTTCAACCGTTTGACTTTTGACGTTTCTTACTTTGAAAGAACTACGAATGACTTGATTGTAGAAGATCAGCCCATTCCTACCAGTACTGGTGCATCATTCATCGATAACAACATTGGTGAAGTTCAATCAAAAGGTATCGAAGCAGATCTTGGGTTTAACTTAGTAAAAACTGCAACAAATGGTTTCGACTGGAAATTAAATGTTAACTACACCACATTTGAAAGTGAAGTAATCAGTTTAGGTCAAGATACAGAGCAAGTAGTTTACGCTGGTTTCACTAACCTAGGTAACTTTGCTACAGTTGGTGATCCATTAGGTGCTATGTACGGTTCTCGTGTTGCACGTGATGCAAACGGAAATTTAATTGTTGATGCGGCAGGTAATTACGTCGCAGAGACAACAACAGAAGATGGTTTAGTGCCACTTATTGGTGATGCTAACCCTGATTTTGTAATGAACTACATTAGCTCAATGTCTTACAAAGGGTTAAGCTTAAATGTTCAATTCACTCATGTTTCTGGTGGGGATATTTACTCTACATATGTAGCATCACTTTTAGGTCGTGGTTTAACTACCGACACGGAAGATCGTTTGGGTACTTATATATTAGATGGTGTTAACCAGGATACTGGATTACCAAACACAGTTCAGATCAACAACTCTGACTTCTATTTCACCAACGGTTTTGCAAGTCCAGCAGACGAACTCTCAGTATATGATGCATCTGTATTGCGTCTTCAAGAAGTATCTTTAGGATATACTCTTGGCTCTAAACTGCTTGAGAAGACTCCTTTTGGATCAGTAACCTTCAAGTTTAGCGGATTTAACTTATGGTATGACGCTTACAACACACCTGACGGTATCAACTTTGATCCTAACACAACAGGTCTTGGAGCTGGAAATGGAGCAGGGTTTGAATTCTTGACTGGACCGAGTAGCAAGAGATATGGATTTAGCGTTAATGCTACATTTTAACCTAATAAAACACGAACAATGAAAAATATAAGTAAATTATTTACCTACGTTCTTCTAGCTGCTGGTTTGGTATTTACCTCATGCGAAACCACAGATCTAGATCTGTTAGACGATCCTAACAACGTAACACAAGATAAAGCGAGTTTAGATCGCTTCATGACCTCTATCCAATTGGATTTCACGAGCTTCATGCGCCAAATGGGTTCTAATGGAGCAGCGTTAACACGTATTAATTACA
>Ga0181555_1000226_pt1 | contig 56013 bp, 43 predicted proteins | sample 011ome_15_FD_145601 | JGI IMG/M metagenome (GOLD analysis project Ga0181555, IMG submission 145601) | Coastal salt marsh microbial communities from the Groves Creek Marsh, Skidaway Island, Georgia - 011504AT metaG (spades assembly) | ecosystem: Environmental > Aquatic > Marine > Intertidal zone...
CATTATTAAGTGTTGAAACTGATGATGGGGCTATCTTACGATGCACTCATTACCATCGTTTTTTTATTAAGAGTAAAGATAAGACATATATTGATATGGTAGAAGCTAAAGATTTAAAACCAGATGATATTTTGATGGATTGTGAATTCCCAGTCATTAATGAGTGTATGCAAGAATTTGAAAAACATTATAATAATTCTCATATTACCATGAATAATGGATATATCTATATGTATGCAGATTCCATTGATACTATACGTGAATACAAATGTTTATTACAAGGTTGTGGAGTTAATGTCACTATTAACCGTGATAAAAATATATCTAAACAATCATTTATTATACTTACCCCCGAAGATATTTATATATTACATGATAATGGATTTTCACCAAAAGAATGGCAGAACAATTCTCATATTTTTTCTAATATACCAAATACTATTACCAAAAAAGAAATTAAAATTAAATCTGTTGTTGATTTTTTAAGAAAAGATGATACTTTTTGTTTTAATGAACCTAATCGTAATGCTGGGGTTTTTAATGGAATTATTACATCACAATGTAGTGAAATCATTGAATACTCTGATAAAAATGAAACTGCTGTTTGTAATCTTGCTAGTATTGCATTGCCCGCATTTGTATATCAAGAAATTGATGATGATACTATATCTTATAAATTTAATTATAACAAATTACACGAAATTACAAAGGTCATTACATATAATCTAAATCGTATCATTGATATTAATTTTTATCCCACCGATAAAACAAAACGTAGTAATCTTCGCCACAGACCCATTGGTATCGGGGTGCAAGGATTAGCTGATGTATTTATGAAATTGGGATTGACATTTTATTCTGATGAATCTAAACAAATTAATCGTAATATTTTTGAAACTATTTATCATGCAGCCGTTGAACAAAGTTGCGAAATGGCTCAACATAGATTTAATTTGTTAGAACCTCTACATTTGTATGATGATTTTAGTGACAGATTATCTATTGATGAACAATTTAAATTACGTAAACATATTAATTCTTATGAAGAACCTTTACTACATACTCAATATAGAGGGGCGTATTCTACATTTAAAGGTTCACCTACGTCTCACGGCAAATTACAATTTGATTTGTGGAATGTTACACCCAGTAACAGATATGATTGGGATTCATTAAAACAAAAAATAAAAACATATGGTTTGAGAAATTCATTACTACTTGCACCTATGCCAACCGCATCTACATCTCAAATTCTTGGATATAATGAATGTATTGAACCAATTACAAGTAATATTTATAATAGACGTACTATTGCTGGTGAATTTATTTTAGCAAATAAATATTTAATGCATGATTTATTGAAGTTGGATTTGTGGAATGAAAAAGTTAAGAATAATATTATTGCTAATAATGGTTCTATTCAACATTTAGATGTAATTCCTCTTGAAATTAAAGAAAAATATAAAACTGTATGGGAAATTCCTATGCGACAACTTATTGATATGGCCGCAGATAGAGGAGCGTTTGTATGTCAAAGCCAGAGTCTGAATTTATGGCTAGAAGACCCGAATTATTCTAATTTAACATCTATGCACTTTTATTCTTGGTCTAAAGGATTGAAAACAGGTATCTATTATTTAAGAAGAAGAGCCAGGCATCAAGCTCAACAGTTTACGATTGAACCAGATAAGAAAGATTTAGGTGCACAACTCATTGAAGAAACTCAAGATGAAATATGTGAAATGTGTTCTGCATAAAATATATTGTTAATATATAATTATTATGGCTAATTTTTTTGGTACTATTACTACTCCTATATTAGGTTCTAGTGTTGAAAATATTGTTAAACAAAAAATACAACATGATAAAGATGCTGGAATTATTATAAATGAAATAAAAAATAAAGATGATACGGAATTATGTGATATTTCAAATAAAATATTAGATACTAGCGATTTATTCACAAGAGATGAATATAACGCATTAACAAAACGCCAACAAAAACAAATCTATAGAATTGGACATATACTTAAAATCAAATGTATTCAATTACCCGAAGGTAAAGAATGTGATTTGGATGAAATGATAACAGCTATGGATAGATTTCACTTGGGAATGAAAACTAAAGAAGTAGAAGAACATGCAGAAGCTGTTGGGGGGGCGAAAAAGAGGCGCAAACACAGTAAAAAATGCAAAAAAACACCAAAACCTTCTAATGACCTAGATATATTTGAAGAAATCGGTGAACTTACCAAAGAAACTAAAGATACATTAAAGGAAGATGATTCATGTGATAAATATCAAGATTTCATGGTTAATATAAAATCCAAAATAAATTCTATTCAATCATGGTGTTTACAAAAACTTGCTACTTCTTTATTTGGACAAGAAATTGAAAAGGAGGCAATCAAATTTGTTACAGCATTAGCTACAGGGGCTGTTGTTGTTAATAAACCAACTGAAATATTGCATATTTTATGGAAAATGGTATCTTTAACCAAATGGGGATTACCTTATGTAATTAAGCTTTATATGACCTACCTTATAGGTGCATTGGTTAAACACAACTTTGATATCATTGATTTTAATGCAATGAAAACAGAAGTTGTTCAAAATATTAAATCAATTATTATTTTAACCAATAATAACCCAACTCAATTAATAAAAGATAATATTCCGTCTGCTGTTAGTGAAGCAATTGATAATGTTATTGCAAAATATGAAAATGATACAAAATATACACAAATGCAAGAATTGAAAACCGCTATTGAGGAGGGTATTCAAGAATCCAAGAAAGAACGTTCAATGAGAATTGCAAACGTTGCTTTTCAAACCCAAAATCAACATTGTTATAAAAATGATGACCAATTAACTGAAGCAATTATTGCAAATCCAGTTGAAGTTGAACCTACAGAAAATTTATTAACCGATATGTTAAATATAAAAGACTTAGATGATGATATTAGACACGATTTAACAGAAAAACTTAATAAAAAACGTAAAAGAGATGCAGAACCAGAAGCAGAACCAGAACCAGAACCAGAAGCAGAACCAGAACCAGAACCAGAAGCAGAACCAGAACCAGAAGGAGAAGAACAAGAAGCAGAAGGAGAAGAACCAGAAGCAGAAGGAGAAGAACCAGAACCAGCCGCAGAAGAAGAAGAACTAGAACTAGAAGAACAACAAAGTAAAAGAATTAGAACAGAAGGTGGAAAAAGAAAATCAAGAAAATCAAGAAAACAAAAGAAACAATCCAAAAAGCAAAAGAAACAATCCAAAAATAAGTCCAAGAAGCAAAAGAAGAATAGAACAAGAAAAGCCAGAAAATAAATCCAATAAAAAACAATATATACAACATTTTTATGAATTGATATATGAATAATTATATATCAATATTATTTTATTAGATTAAATTAGTGTCATTATATCCATGTCGCATTTTTAAGTAGCACCGTAAACAAGTTAGAACATCAACCATAGAATTATGTAATCCTTCAACAGTAGCACCATCAAATAAAAACCCATATAATTCAATTAATTTGGGCCATTTCTTGCTCGGGGGACGTCCAGGATATTTGGATTCTACCAAGATATTACACGTATCCGTTCCTTTTCTCATAGTACAATATCGGTCAATACCTTGTACTTTTTCATACATACTGTTGAATGTCATGAAACAATGAGGGGCTGTATCTAGAATCGCTGCGCGATTACGCTCTAATTCAATCATTATCATTTTTTCGTCAAAATCCAAATTATGGGCAACAATTCCTTCACAAAACATATACGCTTCATAGAATTGTTCCAACACTTCGGTTATCGGCTTGCCCTTTTCCTTACAGATTTCCTTTGTGATACCTGTTAAATTCGTAATAAATTCTTCAACTACAATATCATCCGGAATATCAATATACGAATCATATTGACGGATAATTTTCTTTTCTGCCAAATCATAAATTGCATAACTTAATTGCAAAATATAAGGATACGCAGTGATTGGGTGAGCATTTGATGTACCACGCTTCTTGGGCAAAAGCCCAGTGGATTCTACATCAAATACCAAATACCGACGACGAAACGTCGGTGGGGGGACTGAAACTGATAAACCTGTTTGCATTTTTGATTTTAATTGTTGAAATGATTATATTATATATAATTTAATCAATTTTCTACATTTTTGTTAGATTCACTATATCAAATTATGATGCAGTGTTTTGGGCAGATAATGTATTACGAGTATCCTTGATATTTTGCTTCAACTGCTTTATTTCATTGATTAGGATGGCTAAAATACCATTATAATTTACAGATTGCATCTTATCTCCGTCTTTTTCTCCTTCGACCAATTCAGGATAATGTTCTTGTAATTCATGTGCTATAAAACCAATCGCATTCTTTTTCAACTGGGTTTGATAGTATGTTACCGGGCGTAGCTTATCTATTGTATGCGTTTCATCTAACTCTTGTATATTGTTTTTTATACGGTAATCAGAAGCTGACAATGGTGGATTTGATGCGAAATCACCTGTAACGGTCATGTTGTCAAAATGTGATGGTTTGAAAACAACATTATTTGTTGCATAGGTTCCTGAACTTATGTTGGTTGTGTTTACTATAGTATTATCACTTAACTGAATACCATTCGTAAGTTTTAATTTGGTGGATGCACCGAAATAAGTAACTTTGTCACTTGAAGCTTGGTAAACTGGGGGGGTGTAAACTCCTGATGTAGTATATCCCGGTGTACTAACCGTTGCATTCAATGAGACATCACCATTCATTTGTAAATTCTCATATGAAGCATCATTCATAATGGCGGTGATATTAGATTCAGTTACGTAACCATCAGGGTCACTTTTTACTGCCGATGGTGAGATTGAATTATTTTTATACGATTCAGCAGATAGATTTCCATCTATTGTAACATCACCCGCAACATTCAACCCGACAACACCCATTGATACATCACCGGTAACAAACAAATTATTATTCACTGTTATATCTGCATCAATTGTGGATGGTTGTTTAATTAGTACATTGCTTAAATCTATGTTTCCTGAACCCATAATAAAGTTACCACGAACAGTCATATTACCACCACTAACATCAAGTAAACTATCATGATAAATAGATAAAAACCTATTTGCACTATCATCTGCAATCCAAAAGTTAGCATCAATCAATTGTTGTACGGTATAACCAGCTGTAATTAATTCTTGAATGGAATATTCGTTTGAACTCGCAGTATATAATCTAGTTACCACAATCGTATAAGTAATAGAAGCATCCGCAGTCAATGACAAATTATAGGTTTTATCAGCTGCAATCGCAAAGATTGTTGTTCCATCTAATATATTTACATCTTTTGCAGTGAATGTACCGGTAATAACGGTTGCTCCATCAGTAGACAACGTATAAGTAACTGTTCCGGTTCCTGAAAAATTGGTTACATTCATGTTACTCATTGAGTATCCTACTGGCAACACGAAATTTACCGGGTCTGTATCATTTTCATTAATGCTGTTTTCAATAGTTAAAATATTGTTGGAGAATGCGAGAGGGTCAGGACTTGTAATACTTAAATCAATAGTTTTTGTCCCCTCAATCGTATAAGTAATGGCCGCATCAGCGGTTAATATCAAAGTATACGTCGTATATGCATCTACGCTATTTGCAAACAATGTATTTCCAGTCAACAGATTGTGACCAATTGCAGTGAATGTACCGGTAATATCGGCGTTTCCATCAGTAGACAATGTATATGAAACCGTACCCGAGCCTGAAAAATTGGTTACATTCAAGTTGCCCATTTCTTCTCCTGCAAGCAATGCAAAATCTATCAAAATTGTATTTGTCCCAGAATCATTATGTTCTATAGTGAGGGTATTAGAAACAAATGCGAGTAATATGTCATTCAGCGTATACCCCGAATCCAATAGTTCTGCAATAGTGCTACCAGCCAGTCTCAATCCTGATGCCGAAATTAATATACCTCTTGATGAAAGATACTCGCCCGTAAACCAAAAATTAGCTAATTCACCGTATGTATAACCTGCATCTACAATATCTTCATTACTATATTTTAAAAATATTAAATCATCTACTGATTTTCCGTTTGCACGTTCTTCTACAGCAGTTGGACTACTTACTGGGGCTAAATATTCACGAAATGTAACGGCTGTACCGTCATGAGTACTAAAATTACCAGAATAACTCGTTGTATATGCAGTTACATCAGTGCCAGACGAGAATTCAATCACTGGAGATGTGCCAATGTTGTAAAACATTGAAGAATCATTAAATGACACTGCACTACCTGGTAAATCTTCTACGAATCTTAAATTAGAACATCCCCAAAAGATAGAAGCACCGGTAACCGATGTTAAACCTGATGTAAACTTGACTCGTTTCACTGATGAACATAGTTGAAAAACACCAGGTCCTAACGTAGTTAGACTGGTAGGGAAAATAAGTTCTTCTATAGAAGAATCATGTTGAAAACAATAACCACCTATAGATGTCAGGTTTGATGGAAAATGCATATTAACTAAACTTTTACAAGACTTTATAGCGCTCACACCTAAAGTTGTTATGCTATCGGGTAAATTAATAAATGAGGTTAGATCAGTGCAACCTTCAAATCCAGACTCTCTTATTTCAGTCATCACAGTATTACCAGCTTCAAATGTAACGGTTGTTAATTTACTGCAATTTTTGAATACATATTTATTTACGTGTACATATGTGTTAGGAATAAAAACTGTTTTAATCGACGAATTCTCAAAGACTGCTTGATTCAGTTTATCGATGGTGGTAGTACCAAGTTGACTGGGTAATACTACATGTTCACCATATCCACTCATTGAGCCGATCAAGCCAGCATTATTGCCAGCAGTACTGTCATAATAGACATACGATATTCCATCTACTGTAATATTGACCATTATTACTATATCATATAAATATAAAAATATTTACATAGGTTCTTCGTATTATCACTTTATATATTTGAATAGGTAAGTTTCCATAATTTATTTAAATTATTATATTTTACATGTGCATTTTATACAGTTTTCTTGTGAAACACAAAAATTTGTTAAATAGTTGATAAGTTCTTCTCTTAATTCTTCACTTTCATAATTATTGTGTATGGTTATATTATCAATATAACCAACTTTTGCTATAGTACTTGTACTGTTCAAGAAAGATACTGATGCAGAACCGACCATTTGTTTTGAATTTACATCTTCTATTACAAAAATTCGTTGGTCTTTTAATTTTTCTTCTATTTCTATACTTGATAATAATGTGAATATTTCTATCGTTTTTCGTGGTAATACACACATGGCATTATAATAATTATTTTTTACATCATAATCTGTTACTTTTCGTATATGTAAAAATTTATTGTTTATTATTAATGTAGTCATTTATAATACAATTTTATTTTCATGAAGATAAAAGTATTTTCATGAAGATAAAAGTATTTTCATGAAGATAAAAGTATTTTCATGAAGATAAAAGTATTTTCATGAAGATAAAAGTATTTTCATGAAGATAAAAGTATTTTCATGAAAATCTATAAGTTGTATTGACTAAATCATTTGTTAATGAACCATATTTTCAATTTCAATCACTTCTTCTTTTAATCGTTTAATTTCATTAATGAGAATAGGAATCAATCCAGTGTAATTAATTCGTTGCCAATCTTCACCATCTTTTTCACCAACCACTAAATCTGGATAGTATTCCTGCAATTCATGTGCAATAAGACCATACTGTTCTTTATTAAGGAGTGTATGTAAATATTTCACTGGACGAAGGGTATCAATTGTATTTGTTTCATTCAAGGATACAATATCTTTTTTTATACGATAATCAGATGATGTTGAAAAACTACCTGCAGTTAACGTATTATTGATGGCAATAGATTCAAATGTTGATGATGGATATGAACCATTTACTTTATTATCCACATAAGTATCCATGCTAGTCCCATCACTGAATTCTATATTACCGTCAATTTTCAAATTAGAACATTGAACTGTCGTGCCATTGAATGATACATCTGCATCCACATTAAGTCCTTTTTCGTAAAGTATAGCCGATTGAGTAAAATCTGGTCCGGATGTAATTACACCATTAATTGCAGTTGATGGGATAGACGAATCGTCCAAATTACATCTAACAATATTACCATCCATTGAAACATTGTTGTTTACTGTTACATTGGCATTCAATGATATGTCGCCGTCTACAACAATTCGTTTGTTTGTAGTTAAATCAGCAGAATGGGTTTGTGTATGTTGTATTGTTACATTACCTCCTGTAATAATATTCTTATAGACATTAAGGTTCGCATCTTTTTGTAATACGACATTACCACTAATATCTATAAAATCTTTTACATAAGATTGGTTAAAATGATTTGCATCTGGGTCGTCTCCGTACATTATTTCTATATGATATAGAAATAATATAATCTTAAAATTAGGTGTTATTTAATACATTTAAACGTTTTTTTAAATCTTGTATTTCTTTTACTAAAACACCAATGAGACCATCATAATGAACACTTTGGTATTCGTCACCGTCTTTTTCATTAATGACTAAATCCGGATATTCAGCTTGTAACTCATGTGCAATAAGACCATACTCATGATTTCCGGTTAAAGTATTTTCATAGTAAATGGGTTCCAATTTGTCCACAGTATGCGTTTCATTTAATTCAGTTACATTACTTTTGATACGATAATCTGATGATGTAACAGTTGTTGCGGTTGCACTACCATTTACAACAACATCTGTTATTGTGGTATCTTTAAATACCATATTACCACCAACAATTGTACCACTAAATCTAATACTATTTACATCAAATACTGTATTATCATTAAATTCAGTTGTACCACTTAATTTTAGTGTTGCACCACTGCCAAATTCAATGGTCGGTCCATTAAAAGAAACATCTTCCCCTATTTTGACATTTCCGGTAATAATGGGAGAATCTTTTATTTTTGAATATGGTATACTATTACCAGCAAAATTACTACTAAATTGACCATTTACAGATAAATCACTGCCGACATAGAGCTTTCCGTTTGCAGAAATATCACCATTTGCAAAGAGTCGTGAATCCACTGATAGAATAGATGATGACAATGTTTTATCTTCTTGCATATTTATAGTTCCATCAATAGTAGTATTACCCATTACTACCATATCACAATCATTGCGAATTGCCATATAGCCACTAACATCCATAAACCCGAGTACATAAGATTTGTCAAACTGATTTGCATCAGTTTCTGTGCTCCAACCAGGAATGACACTTAAAGATTTTAGTTCTGTTGCACTTATACCATTGGCTATAAATTCATCATATGTTATACCATTTAATGAGTATTGAAAATAACTAGGTTCTGGTTGACCATACGTAATAAAAGAAAGTGTATTTTCAGCAACAGTTATTTCAGTGATGGATGTGTCAAACACAGTTGTATCTGTGCTTGTGATGGATATTTCAATATTTTCACTAATACCATCAAAGGTAATATTTGCATTAGACGCGTCGTATGATAATGTGTAATTAACAAGGTCGTTTTCAATGGTGCTTACGAAATTGTTGATGAAATAGTTGCCTGCGGGAATGGTTGAAGTATTTGATGCTGTAGCAATAGTCATATCCGCATCCAAATTCACATTACGGAATTTCACTCTTCCGCCCGATTTCACCGAAAAATCACTGAAAGGTATTACAAAAATATAATTGGGCATACCGGTAAGTGTTGCCGAATTTGCGAATTCTAAATAACCACTATCACCCGTACTACCAAATGTTACCGTATTACCAGCTAAATCTGCAGATAGTTTATTCGCAAATGTAATTTGCGTATAATCAGTATCCGCAATTGTAAATGCAGATGTACTTGTTCCATCATCAATTGTAAATGCAGTATGAATTTTTATTGTAGACAAAAATAATAAACCATCTTGTATATAATTAGGTTCGGCTTGACCATACGTAATAAAAGGAAGTGTTTTTTCAGCAGCAGTTATTTCAGTGATGGATGTGTCAAACACGGTTGTATCTGTGCTTGTAATGGATATTGGAATATTTTCAGTAATATCATCAAAGGTAATATTTTTATTGTATGCATCATAAGACAACGATGTATTAATATCTGTACTAATCTTACTAACGAAGTTGTTAATGAAACTATCACCTGCAGGAAGCGTTGATGTTACATTAATTGTTCTTTGTGAAGGTAGGTTATACAGATGAAATGAGTCACCACCAGACGCAATAAGTGCTGAACCATCGCCAGATACTTGGCTATACATACCAAGTTGAGAGGTGGTCGTTCCAAACATCGGGTCAGTACCTCCTACAGAATATGTATTAATTAAGTTTGATATGACGTTATTGGTTATTATATGTTCCCATGTTAATGAAGTTGTATTATATTTATATATATATATACGTCCAAAGTGTGAATTTACGTCATCACTCTCATTTTTCGAAGTGGCTGTTAATGTGTGTCCAATATCGTCTAATGATAAATTGAAATGAATTACCATGCTACCTATACTAATTTCACCTATATTTGACAATACACCCGCATTGTTTTTATATATTTTGATGGAATTGTCAGTTGCGTTACTAAACGCGAATATATCACCATTCTTATTTATTGCTAAGTTGGTACCCATTTTAGAACCTGTCGTTCCCACCAAATCGTTACCGATTTGGTTAAATTGGTCGGAATTATTTCGTGCATACAACTGTACAAGACCTTTATCTGTTTCATAACTTATATCACCTATTAGCAATGTCATTCCATCATATGAGAATCTCGCATTAAAATTATTCGCGTTGCCACCTGATGCTTGAAACGTATTACTTATTTCATCCCATACATTTGTACCACTATTATGTTTATATGTTTTTATACCATTAGTATTCTCAGCCCACCATATAAGTGCATTGCCATCACCAGACATATGATGAAAACGCCATTTATGGGAACTAATACCTGCTAATAAATTGCCGTGCATTGTCCAGCCAATCGGACCTACTGAAGTATTCGTAGGATCTTGTTTCCATGCCATAAAAAATCCGTTAATACCACCATTATAACGCTGTCCAGTACCTGACACAATTTGTCCATCATGAGATAATGTAACAGTGATGCCATACTCCTCATTACCAGCGTATCCCACAATATCACCACCGATTTTTATCCATCCAGACGGTTCATTCGTATCTCGTTTATATACGCCAATAGCCCCATTATTTGATAGACCATTACTATCCCCGTATTTATTTCCCAAAGCTATTACAGACCCATCAGAATTTATGCCTACACTAGAAATTTCATTGTAAAACGTATTATCACTAAGAATATTAGTATAATGATCAGTATTCGCATCAGCGATTCTACCGGTATTGATAGAGTACAAAAATTCATTCTTAAATAGTGTATTTTCTAGATAATTCAGGGAAATAGCCATCTCCGCATCCAAATTCACGTTACGTAAATGCACTCTTCCCCCCGCTTTCACAGAAAATGTACTTTCAGTGATTGCAAAAATATAATTGGGCATACCGGTAAGTGTTGCCGAATTTGCGAATTCTAAATAACCACTACCGCCTGTAGCACCAAATGTTACGGTATTATCAGTTAGGGCTGTAGATAGTTTATTCGCAAATGTAATTGGTGTATAATCAGCATCCCCAGTTGTAAATGCAGATGAACTAGTTCCATCACTAATAGTAAAATTTTCATGAATTTTTATTTGGATTCGCATATTAATCAAATCGGCATCAGTAACAGTAACACCATATAATTCTAAAATCTCTGTATGAGTTAAATTTGGTAATCCTAATAAAAATATATTTAGTATTTCTGAATGAGTTAAATCATAATTGTACATACGGAAATCATCTATATTTCCCGGAATTGGGATGTTATACTGGTCCCATGATCCCCCGATTATTACTACGTTCTCTTGATTGTTCGGGAACCCCCCACCCCAATCGGCATTACAAACTGCTATAGAATCGATATATACTACCGTACTCCTAACCCTATAGTCGGTACCATTAATATCGGTGTCTATTGCTTTACCATAACTAATAGCAATATGATGCCAGTTACCGTCAGTAAGAGGGTTTTCATCCGCAGTTATGTTATCTACAGTACCACCTTTATTATCAGGATGATTACCGACACCACTTACAGAGTCTAATGTATATAGTCTTAGTGTATTATTACCTCTACCAATGAATGCATCCAGATTATTGAAATCGTTGGTTTGGGTAGATAGACTCGTAGCTGGATGACAAGAATACCAGTAATAACCATTACTCATTGAACCTTCTAGTTTTGTCCAAAAACTTATTGTTATTCCTTCCGTATCTTTGCTTGTAAAGGTAAATTTCGGTGCATCTGCAACTAGAACATTGGTTGTCAGTAATGAACCACTACCTATATGCTTAACAGCTGTACTTACATTTGGAGCAGTTAAACTATTACCAGATGTACCTAATGAACCACTATTTGTTCCATCTGTATCAAATGTATAATGTATAATTGGGTCTGCCATTATTTCTATACCATATAGAAATAATAAAATATTGAATAAAAATATTAATTTAACTTATGGTCATAAATAATATCACATATGCTTCTTACACGATTATGTAAATCTATGATTTTACGGATATGCTTTTGGTCTACATAATCCAATATTGCATAATTATTCTTAAATTCCGTTTTTAGAATCGTTTCTAAATCACAACCGACTAATGTTCGTAAATATGTATCATGCAGAAAAATAGTAAGATTATCATGCAAAAAATCATTCCATTTCAGTACATAATCTAACCAATTATCGTGACCTAATTGTGGTGGGCTGGTTTGGTTCGTATATTTATGTTGATTATTTTGGATAAACCCGGTCACTGAATCTTCGTTTTCTTCCACACGATAATTGTACATGGGTGTTGGTATGGTCGCATATAACCAATTTGTGGCTTTTCTTCGTAAATATTCGGCGAATAATACATCACAACACCGGTCTTCTAGGACACCCGGCAATGGTTCTACATGTTCAAAGAAATATCCCATTAAGGAGACTTGCAAACAATAACACCAATATTCGTGGCGTTGGATTTTGTGTGATTTGGTTGACGTATTTTCATACAATCCTGCTAAACGTAGTTGGGGGTGATTATTTATGAGAGTTTTTTCAGCATTACTGATTGCCTCTATAATTTTTGCAGTTCTCTCTGGAATATAAGTATCATCGTCATCGCAAAACATGATCCAGTTATGTTTTTTTATTATTTCTTGGTACAACATGAAATAATGACGCATTTGGGGCGTTTTTTTTTCACGAACGCGGATATTTAGGTATTCCGGCACAACGAAATCCGTATTGCTATATAGATTATTTAGTGTTTTCTCTTTGATGTCTTCGTTTGCAAATGATATTGATAAATATATATTGATTGGGGTTCTTTGCGATATTAATGAATTCAAACACTCTAGCAAGTACGGAATTCGGTCCAGATTTGATATATGCGATGCTATTGCTATACAGTATTCATGTGACTTTTCTAATAATGACATTATTCTTATTATTACATAATATTTAATATTGTTTTACGCTAGAAATATAAAGTTTGTCCGGATAATATATAATCTACTGTTTTATTAAATTATGGAAGAACCAAATTATATTACACTTGTTACTAATTTTAATAATAATAAACAAGGAAACATTTATTATTTGAATAATTCTAATGTACAAGACAATAACATTGAATTTAATGAAATATTTAATACCAAACACGATTCTGTTTCAGTTGATACCCTAGAAATTGGTAATAATGATAAAGTATTACTTATTAAAAAAAGTGATACTATAAAAGAATATAAAATAGTTAATGATGTACAGATATCTGACAATCTAATTAAATTTAATCCAATAAGTGTTGATTGGCAAGAAGATAAAGATATTATATTGAATTCATTATTTGATTATGAACCAACTGTAGAAAATACAACTAACGTTTTAAGCAAACTTGCACGTAATATTTTTATGGAAACTAATTATTTTAAATTAAATTCACTTACAGCTGAAAATATAAAAAATATAACAAATAAAGAAAAAATTCAAGAATTTATGAAGTTGGTTTATATTACTGAAAAGGATGGATTTAATGTTGAGAAAGATAACAAAAACTATAATTTAGTAATGCATCCAGCAGTCAATAATGCTAATCCAGCAGTCAACAATGCTATTCATATTTTTAATTATATTGATAAAATAAACAATACAAAGTTTGAAGAAAATAAAAAAAACATTATTGAAAATAATAAACAAAAAATTCAAGAATTACTTGATTTTAAAGACAAACAAAATACAAAATTAAACGAACAACAAAATACAGAATTACTTGAATTTAATAATAAAATAAATAATATAATTAATGATACAGAAAATAATAATATTATAACGTTTTTAAAAATTAACAATGATGCTGATACTGATACTAAACCAAATATACTATTTAATCAAGTATTTGATAGTATTAAAGAAACACAATCTAGAAGAGATATCAGAAAAAACACACTAGTAAAAAAAACAACTGAAATAACAAAATCTACTTCAATGATATTGACACATAAAAGTGTAAACTATTTATTTGGAAATTTTCAACAAATATTTACAACACAATCCCCAGCAGACATAGCATATAAAATGGATATTATTACAAATAATATTATAAATAAAAAACCTGTTTTTTTATTAAATTGTGGTTTATATAAAGATAAAAAAATGCCTTTATTGGTTAATGACAATAATGACAATAATGACAATAATGACAATAGTATAATATATAATTTGTGTAAAAGTATTCAAGATAAAAGTATTCAAGATAAAAGTATTCAAAAAAGTATTGATTATATTAGAGTTACAATACAAGATATTTATAATATAAACACAATATTGAATAATGAAATATTTACTTTGAATGATGAACTTTATTTCGAAAATGACGATAATAAAGAAAAACCTGAAGAAAAACCCGAAGAAAAACATGAAGATTATAAAGAATTAAATAACCATAAGATTGAAGACCTTGACGAAATATTATCTGACAATATTAATAAAAATATCTATCCAAATTTAATATATATATCGTTTTACAGTAAAGATAATGAAATGATAAAAAGTGCTGGTGATTTAATTATATGTGATTATGGTATAGGTAATTTGAAACAAAAACAGGAACACAAAAAGATTATTACAGAGCAAAATAATAAGATAAAAGAATTTATAAGTGTTATTGAAAATACACCTATAACTGATCTGGAACAAGATGTTATACGTGATACAGTAATAAGCATACGTAATGAAATACGAAAAATAAAACAAATAGATAATGAAGGTCAACATAAAAAAGATGTAGTAAATGATGTAGAAATATATAGTAAAATAAATAAGACGATTAACTTTGTATTAACAACGTTAGGCATATCTGTAGAAACAGAAAAAATAATACTTCCTGAAAAATATAATGATCTTAATACAGAAATTGTTAAACAAATTGTAACATCATTAAAACATATAAATAACAAGTTATTACGGTATTTACATTTTTACAGTAATGAACAAAACCACATATTACGTAAAGAATTAAATCATATATTATCTGTTAAACATGCAAATAGTAATGCTTTGTTTAATTCGCCTAATTATATAGATATTTGTTTAGAATCATATTGTCCAACCAATCAAAATTGTTTTAAAATTCAAGAAACAAAACAAACAACTGATTTATATAATAAATACATAGCTAACTATGAAAAAAGTAATTTCAAAACAGAAATAAAGATTAGTACAGATGAGATATATAAAAAATACAAAGATAATGAACCGAATAATAAGGAGGGGAAAAAAGAATTTTATAAAGATATTGTTATTTGTGTATTTGGAACATTTGATACATCTCAATTAAGCAGTAATTCAGAAAACCCATATATTGATATTAATCCTTTAAAACAAATTTTCTATAATAAAGAAACTGATAATTATGAAAAAAAATTAAACTATGAATTAGATAAATTAGATAAATTTGGTAATTTAAAAGACGATATAAAAAATATTTTGGAAAAAACTAACCAGGAAATTGTAAAGCCACCATCACCACCAACTGATAATAATAATAAAGATATACAAAAAATAATTGAAAAAATAGATAATATTAATGCTTCAACTGGTATTGGTACTTTGGAATTTTTAGACCAATTATCAAAATTTGGTTCAGTGAATAATTTATGTTCTATTGACAAAACAAATTTTGATTACAATCCTTATTTAGACAATGATGATTTTAACTTAATTGAGAATAAATATAAACCAGAAAATAAGATTAAGATGTGATGAAATTAATTAAAATAATTATATCTATAATTTATAACTAAAGATATAATTATGAGTAATTCAAAAAATAAAAATTTCAATGATATTATGGAAACATATGGACGTATTAAAAAGGAATTAAATGATATTAACGAAAAAAAATTATTTAAGCCTACACCACCAACAACAGCTAAAAAAACAGGTCCAAGTCCTAGATCAAATAAATTAACAGAAGAACAATTAGCAATAACAGCAGCAGCAGTAGCTACCGCAAATATTCCGCCACCAGCACCTACAGCAGTAGAAAAAAATATAACACTACCGCCACTACCGCCAACAGAAAAAGAAAAAGAAGAAGAAGAAGCAAAAGCAAAAGCAGACGCGGAAGCAAAAGCAAAAGCACAAGCAAAAGCACAAGCGGAAGCAACTACAATAATATCTACAGCTCTTGTTCATTGGTTAAAGAGAAAAAAAGCTGAAAAATTAGCAGAAGAAGCTAGAATAGCAGAAGCAGAAGCGAAAGCAAAAGCAGAAGAAGAAAGAAAACGATTAGATGCTGAAGCTAAATTAGCAGAACAATTAGCAAAAATAACAGCCGCAGTAACATTAATAGCAGAAGAAGAAAATAGAAAACGATTAGAAGAAGCAGAAGCGGAAGCAGAAGCGGAAGCAAAAGCACAAGCAGAAGCGGAAGCAAAAGCACAAGCAGAAGCGGAAGCAAAAGCACAAGCAGAAGCGGAAGCAGAAGCGGAAGCAAAAGAACAAGCTAGAATAGCAGCAGTAGCAACAGCAACAGAAATAACAGCAAAAGCACAAGCGGATGCAAAAGCTACAGCAGAAAGAATAGCAGATGCAGAAGCACAAGTGGAAGCAAAAGCTAAAGCAGATGCAGAAGCAAAAGCTAAAGCAGAAGAAGAAGAAAGATTAAAAAAAGAAAAAAAAGCATTAACAGTAACTTCTGCAGTTGTTGCTTTTTTAAAAAAAAAGAAACAAGAAGAAAACAATAGAAAACAATTAGCTGATGCTGCTCTTAATGCTATTACAACACAAAATAAAGAAATAGAGCGTCAAGAAGAAGAAAAATTAAAAAAAGAACGAGACGACAAAAAACACACCCGTAAATTAAATGACACAGTAATAGTAGCAGCAATAGTAGCAGTAAAAAAGAACAATATCGCAACAGGCCCAGAACCAGAACCAGAACCAGAAGCAGAACCAGAACCAGAACCAGAAGCAGAACCAGAACCAGAACCAGAACCAGAACCAGAACCAGAACCAAAACCAGAACCAGGAACAGAAATTGCAATAGTAGCAGCAACAGTAGCAGTAAAAATGAATGATATCACAACAGGTACAGAAACAGAAACAGAATCAGAAACAGAAACAGAAAATGCAAAAGTAGCAGCTATTGTATCAAATAATTTATTATTGTTATTAGCAAAAGACAAATTTAATAAAAAAGAAATTACACAAAATCTATCAGACAAAGCAACAACCACAATAGCAGCAACAATAGCATCAATTTCACATAATCAACCAGAGCAACTAGGACAACAAACACAACAAGAGCAACAAGAGCAACAAATGCAACAAAAGAAACTAGAGCAACAACATAAAGAAGCACAAGAATGCTATGATAAAATTAAATTAGCAGACAAAGAAATGATACCGGTTGCAATTGTAAATAATGAATGTATCGGGTATAAAGAAACAACAGATGTAAATGGTAAAATAAATAAAGAATATATTAAAAAGTAAGCATCTAATAAATTTTATGTAATGTAATTAAAATTACATAAAAAAAACAATATAAATAACATATCTAAAAATGAATTCAAGATATGTTATGGCGAATATAGAAATGCCTATAGAAATAACTGCAAACAATGAAATATGTCCTTTACAAAATTTATCAAGCATTCATGTTGTTTCTATAATAGATTCTATCAGCAATTTAAACAGGGATATAAACCAAGATGATATAATTAGTCAAGCAAACAAATTATTCAAAGAACGTGAAGACGAAGAATCTAGTGATACAAAAGAAACAGAACAAATCCAAGAAGAACCTATAAAAGAAAAGGAACAAGAAAATACAGAAACAGAAGAAGAACCATCTGTTGTATCGTCACCAGAAATAGTTCAGCAATTGTTTATTTATCCAGAAGAAATACGTAAATCAGTTTCGCGTGTAAAACAAAATAGTTCTTTAAAAAAGCGGAGTAAATACAATCCACGTACAACGGTAAAAAATAGATAATGATCTAAATCTAGTTTAGGTAAGGTCTTTGATTTTTCTCAACAACCAATGGCTCTGGCATAAATACGGGTGTTTTATTCATTACAGACAAACTATCCATATTGATAAATTTTGGATTCACAGGTGTTTGAGGATTTACTAAATTTGTAGAACCAATACCACGAAGTTGAGATTCAATATCACAGTAATTTTCACATAAATTATCTCTGGCATTTGATGCGGGCAAAAGACCATTTCCGGGTAAATGATTGGTATATGCATGTCCAGTCGCAGAATTTATAAAAGTACGATATTCATCCACTTGTTTATTCATTTTTTGTTCATGCGAATAGTTTCCAGGTGTGTTTTTATTAGAGGTTGATGCCATAATAATGTATACAATACAATTATACATTATTTACTGATAAATATATTTAATTTAACATTTTTACTAAGTCTTTATATTCTTGCGTTTCTTCTGTAAGTGCGTCTTCATTATTAAAAAATATACACAAACATTTATGAAATAATGGTAGATATTCATATGCATACAATATTGCTACACCGATTTCGTGGTCTCTTGATAAAAACCGAGCAGCGGCCATCTCATATAATCGGTGAAAAATAGGCAGATTTTTTGTACAATTGCGAATATACTGCATCATTAATCCAGCAGATTCTTCATCATATTCTATCTCATCGCGGGTTTCCTTGTCAAAATCATCACCCAACTCTTCTTCTAGTTGTTTAATTAATGCAGGATAATTTTCTGTGTTCATTTTAAAAATTTGGCGTAAACATTGTCTATAACCGGTATTTGTTGTATATGTTGGTATAATTAAATGTTTTGGATACTGCATTCTACTTTATTAATGACATCTAATATTTATATTCATTTAAATGAATATAAATTAAAAAATAAAAACATGCAATTTATTTACGTTGTTTGCGGGATCTATTTTGAGATTTACGTTGACGTTGTTGTTGAGATTTACGTTGACGTTGTTGTTGAGATTTACGTTGACGTTGTTGTTGAGATTTACGTTGTTTTTGGGATTTACGTTGTTGTTGCTTCTTTTGTTGTTGACGTCTCTTACCACCGTCTTGTTGTGGCTCTTGTAATTGTTCACCACCAAATACTGCTGCTGCTTCTCCTAGAGGATTCATTATATACTAACGCAATAAATAAATCTTTGCTAAATAAATTACAAATATAACTAACTATACTTGTAATTAAAACATTTATCTAAATACCTAAATACCTAAAGTCTTCTATAAATTATTTCGTTTTGGATATTGCTTTCGGGTTTGTTTGTTTGCATTATGAGAACGCTTTCTTGTCTTTTTACCGCCCGATATATTTTCACGTGGAATAGGTAATTTGTTACGCAAAAATCCCAAACTATCAAATGTTTTATCATCAATTTTTTTTTGGTCAGCTAAAGTTTTATATTCATCAAAAATTATATTTAAATATTCAATAATTCCCTCTGATACTAGCGTTAATTGTTTTATTAATTTATCTGTTTCAGGATAGTTGGCTTGTATATTTTCTGTATCTCGTAAATCTTCAATATTGCTAGTTAATTCTGTATAATCAAGTCGTTGCCATTGTTCAAATGTGCGAAGCTTACCTTGAACATCTTTATATTCACCGGTTAAACCTCTAAGTTCTATATATATGTTGATTATATCGTTTAGTTGGGCTGTTATCTCTTTTTTTCTTTGGACCTCTGTTTTATCAATATTTTTTTTATCATTAAACCTATCATAGTATTTTTTGTATTTTTGTTCAAATCCGTTAAGTTTTTCTTCTGCTGTTAGTACTTTCTTATACTTTTGTATATAATTACTACTATCTGTACCATATAATTCTTTATTTATTTCTACTATTTTATCTACAATTTGTTTGGTTTCACCGGCATTTAGTTGTTGTTGTAGTTCGTTTATATTGGGTTCACTGGCACCCGCTGCAATTTGCGTATTACAATCTATTTCTTCTTTAGTACATATTTCGTTTATTGCTTTCTGCATGAAGTTATCTAGTTCCTCAATGTATGTATTTAAATTTTCTACTTTATTTTTCTTAATATCGCTATTTGTTGCTGTTGCTGTTTCTGTTGCTGTTGCTGTTGCTGTTGCTGTTGCTGTTGCTGTTGCGGGTACTTGTGTTTCTACTGGTGCAGAAGAAATGCCTAATTTATCATATATGCTTTTGACTTCTTCAATATCATAACTAACAGTATACTGTTGATTATTTATAGTAGCTGTTAAATTAATGGTTTTATCATTCATATTACAAAAATTTCTTATATATTATATGTAAATAAATATAATATAAAAATACCTAAATGACTATGATTTATTTATTAGCTTGTCCAGCGGGCATTTCACGAGTGGACATACCACCGCGAACCCATCCGTCTAAAGCTGCTTCTTCAACTGTGTTAGAAGCGTCTGTAACTCTGTTCTCCATTTTACTATCAGTAGGATATAGAGCATAAGGACCAAAAGACTTCTCCATGATGGTAGAAACACTCTTCTTTTGTGTAACAGGTTCTCCTTGTTGTAATTGAGATTCCAAAGCAGGGTCACAACTGCCTCTTCCTAAATAAGGAATAGTAGAAAAGGGGCGAGAAAAAAGTTGTAGTTTTTCAAGAGGGCGTTCTTCAGTAGATTTTAATTTTAACATAGACTCTTGGTCAACAGATGCATTATGAATACCATTACCATTGGCTAAACCGTTGAAATTCATAGTAGGTTGTTGCATGGCAAATTTGACATGACTATCGGAAGATTTACTAGTAAAATGGTCGGTCAACATGTAATTAACCGAATTATTATTGGCGGTATTTTGCTGTGTTTTATCAGTAGCATCAGCACCGATACGAGCAGTGTTATTAAAGGTGTAAGGACTAAGCGTGGCCATGTATACTATATATTATAGTATACAAAGAGATAGTAATTTGTGAATAATAGAAATTAAACAAAAAGGTTAGCGTTGATGTAAAATTGCAGAATAACCTAAATATAATGCTAGAACAATCGTAATCCATGCCATTGTAGGATCAATTCTATTAAATACAAAATGTTCATTGCTTAATATCAATGCTTCTAGGAAAAAAGTACCACTAACAACATACTGACTAGTGCGGTCATCTAAAGTCATTCCATTTAAAACCCGTATAATTCCATTTGCCAACATAGTATAAGCAACAAAACGTTCAAACATAATATTATTATTATCATAATCAGTAATCATATCAAAATAAACATTGCGTATATGTGGAATTTGTAATAAATTTAAAATGCATAAGGCAGCTATGATATTATATATACCATTTATAATAATAATCCATTCAATAATAATAAAAGATTTCATAAATAAAAAATTATTTTATATTATATGTTTTGAATATAATACAAAAAAGGCTAAATAATTAATTGGTATGTCTGGATAAATTGCGTGCACAAGCAAATTGGTTGCCCTCTTTACATGAAACCATACTTCCATAACAAAATTCTGCAAACCCAGCTTGGTCATTGGGAATAGTGGTGCTAGGATTAGAATTAAATGGGCGCAATGATTGTTCAAACATTAATTCACTACCAGCATCTTTAAATAATTTATCAGCAATGTTAGGATGGTCTGGGTTAGCATCAACAACAAATTGCTTTGCTTGTGTTAAAATATCTTGTTCAACATTTTTATTAAATGCTGGTGGTGCGGGTTTTTTCTCTGGATTATAATCATAATCAGTAACTAAAACATTACCAAAAGGATTGCTAGAATCAGGATTTTCAAAAATGCCATCAGGAACAGGTAAATTATGTTTTTTAAATAATTCTTCTGCAATAGGTGCATTTTCAAACCCTTCATTGGCTTGTTTTTTCTTTTCCATTTTATCTTTCTGTTGTTTATGATAATGATGTAACATATAAATAGCACCGATAGTTACTAAAGAAAACAAAATAGTTCGTATATTTTTGGAAATGACAAAACTGATAATAGTAAGTACTAGTACAGAACGAGTAATGGCATTAAGTTTTTGTTCATAGCTCATACCTTCAATAGGAAAAAATTCAAACATATAAAGTTGATGAAAGAGAACATTAGGATTATCTCCCCAAAAAGGTGTTTGTTTACGTACATTTTTAATCTTTTGTGTCATATATTCAACATCATCTTTGGATTCTCCGTGAAGTTCATCAAATTTGATATCCTTTGGTGGGTCTTTTTTAATTTGTTCAACATTAGGTTGATATAATTCTTCTGTTACATTTGAAGCAAGTAATGATTGTGACATATTATAAATAATTATTAGTATATATTTATATATTATATTGTTTTACATAATATATACAAAAATATCTAATATAACATGACTAAATAGAATTCAATTATGATTGTTTCCCAATAGCTTCGGTTACACTATGTTTTTCTTTAACACATTGTTTATCAATGCTTAATGACTCACAATTGGTATCTTGTGGTACAATTTGTAAAACACATTTAGATTTTTCACCATACAACGATTCAGTACACCCTTTTTCATTAAATACCGTACTTTTATTAGAAAAATGAACACGTTTTTTGGTTTTATTTTGTTTGCTAATAGAACACCTAGCTCTAAAATGCTCATAACGTTCTCTAATAGTTTCATAATTAAGACCCGATTTTTTTCCTAACATATTATTAATTAATTCATGTAAATCAAAAACATATTTTGAGAACATAGCTCTATTTTTCATATGTTTCATAGAAAGAGGTAATTTTGTATAATTATTTTTTAGATTTTTACGACACTTACCACATGGTAAAACGTGTTTCAATTGTAACATAAATTTGGAATAATGTTCTTTCTCTTTTTTGGTAGGGTTTACCGGGTAATTAAAGCTCATTGTATGTAGATAATGCCACATACCTGGTCCCCATACACTGGTTAACATACCATCATTGCTGTTGTATTCATTATCTGTATATACAGTATTTAATTGACTAACAGTTGGACGTGCTTTACGATTATTTCTTTTTTTTGTATGTTTGCGTTTTGTATTCATATATGAGTTCTCTTTAGTTATATTGTTACGATATAAAAAAATATACTAAATAGTATAATATTTAGTAAGTTTTCGTTTTGTATACTTAAAAAATCTATAAATATATTATATAAATGGCAAACATTGTAGACGTTATTGGTAAATATATCCAACCGTATAAAAAAGTAATTATTATTGTATTGATAATCCTCGCTTTTTATTATTCAATCCGGTATTGGATGAGTGTAAATAACATGGAATATATGGAAAATAAATTTGATGATGTAGCAAATACAAACCTTCGCGAAAAAGAAACAATAATATATTTTTTCCATGTAGATTGGTGCCCTCATTGTAAAACAGCATTACCAGAATGGAACACATTCAAAACAGCAACAGATGATAAGATTATAAATGGTTATAAAGTAAAATGTAAGGAGATTAATTGTACTGATGACAAAAATGCCACATTATCAGATAAATATAATGTAGAATCCTATCCAACAGTAATAATGCAACGCGGTGAGGATAAAATAGATTTTGATTCAAAGGTAACCCAATCATCTTTAACGACTTTTACAAATACAATGTTAAATAATTAATTTTCTGGATTATACTGTTGATAAAACACGTCAATACCTTGTTGTATTAATTGTTCTCGCGTTTCTCTATTATTAGCAACATTCGTAATATTAGTCAAGGAACGTGTATCAGACGGTAAAATAAATGTATATTTATTCTTCTTGGTCCCAATATATAATAATTTTTGTAATATTTTATTCAATAAATAGACAACATAATCAAATAATGAAAACATAGTAAGATCTATATCTTCATTATTTACACATTCTGTATTTATCCCCAATATTTCATTTGGTTTAGCACCATTTTGAATGCATTCATCAATAGGGTAATTTGTACAAAATCCACCATCACAATAAAGTATATTTTCAATACAAATAGGTTGAAATAAAATAGGTATTGAACAAGATGCATGAATTGCATCAATTAATAACCATTTTGGGTGTGTTTTATGATAAATATCAACAATTTTAAAATTATTCACATCAGTAATCATAATATGTAGTTCAATCTTCGTTTTTTGATAAAAATCAGCCATATTGACATTTATGGGAATATCCTTTCCTAATAATAGTGGACTAAATATTTGCTCGGTCAGCGTTCTACTGTAAATTCCATTGGTTTGAATACAATTAAAAATGGTATTTAAGTCATAATGAAAAACCTTTTGCCATGGACGATTTAACAGATATTCATCTAATGTTTGCCAATCATACTGCAAACATATGATTGTAGCTAATATAGCACCAATAGAAGTTCCGTAAATGGTTTGTATATCTTTATATACCCATAGTTTTTGTTTATTAGATTCTTTTAAAATACCATAGTAAGAGAACCCGAGTATTCCACCACCAGAAATTACCAAATGTTTAATGAAACCAGTGTTTTTATGCTGATTTATTGTAATTTCAGGTAAACACTCCGGATTATCCCGAACATCACATTTACTATCCGCAATTAAATCCATATTAAAATAGATAATTATAAATCTTTGTACATTTTTCTGTAAAATAATATAAATTTTGTAATTAGAGAGAACCTTATACAAAACGTTTTACAATAATATAAAATTCATCCATTTGTGAGAACATTTCACGCATTTATGTGGAAATAATAAATAAAACAAATAATACGTTAATTAAATTGATGTTTTTTCTGTGTACATTATAATTATGTCAAACTTTTTATACTCAACTGATGAAGAAACAACCGGTAAGATAAACATAGATGAATTATACGATAGGGCACAACAGCGTGATTTGAAACAATTAGCCATATTTAACAAATTATTAAATCGTATACATAATAAAATCAAAAGCACAACTCGTGTAGTAAAAAAAGATACACATATATGGTTTTGTGTTCCAGAATACATATTTGGAGAACCATTGTATAATCAGGGTGACTGTATAGGTTATTTAGTTGTAAAATTAGAAGAAAATGGGTTTCATGTCAAATATTTACATCCCAACACGTTATTTGTATCTTGGGCAGATTGGATTCCATCTTATGTGCGTAGTGAAGTTAAAAAGAAAACAGGAAAAGTCTTGGATGAAAAGGGCAATATTTTACGTGATTTAAAAGCAGAAAAAGAAGCGGCCGAAGAAGAAGAAAATATGAACTCGGGGTTGTTCAATGATAGAAATAAAAGTACACAAAAGAATAAGAAAGAGTATACACCATTAGACCAATATAAACCAACCGGAAATTTGGTTTATAAACCAGAAATGTTTGAAAAAATAGAGAAAAAAATGGGATAATAAATAATAAATATATTTGTATTTTTATTATTTATGCAGTTGTTTGTGAATCATCTGTATTTTTACCAGAAGTACCAAATTTATTCCATTTATTAGTGTTGTATGAATTTAATTGTAACATTTCACTGGCATTATCTTTCCAGTACTTAATTTTATCTTCCAATTCTTGTTCTTCTTTGGATAATGGATATGTTTGGTTTTGTCTAGCATTCATACGTTGTAAATCATCATCCGTAGCTTCAGGTTTTTTGCCAAAACAATTTACACCGAATTTTACATAAGGATTTGCAATATATCCACCGTTTACGCCAGGTCGTCCACAATTATTTCTATATTTTTTATCTAATTTTTGTAATTTATCCCATGTATTTTTTTGGGTAGGGAATAAAATCATTTGATTATCAGACCATCCATACCCACACCATTCTGCTCCATTATTATAAGCTTTTTCAACTTGGTCATATGTTGCAATTTCAGAATCATATGCTTTACAGATAGCCTTTGCATCTTTATATGTATACAAGTTATTAGATACATTAAATACCTCTGCATTTGGGTCATCTACTTGTTCCTTTTCACATTTTTCTAATTTGGGTGCATTTTCATCTTCTGGTTCTTCTGGTATTTCTTCTTCGGGTGTTTCCTCTTCACCTAAAAATGGGAATAAATCATAAATAGAAATTTTCAATACATATTTAAAAAAATCTATAAATAATATAATTATCAATAATAGCCATGCAGCTCCTTCAACGATGGAAATCAAAAATGGTTTTGTATCTTTATCAGTGGGAATACCTACTATTTTATTGAAAACATAAAATACAACAATAAATATACCTGTTGTAAATGCAGATGATGGTGCAAGAACATAATCTTTTATTTTATTAAAATTATTTTCAAATATACCATCGTCTGGATTTTCTTGATAAGAATTATAAACATTGTATGAAATAACTCCTAGAATAACTAAAAATAAAATGTCTAAAGTTCGGCTTAAACCTATTTTGGAACCTTCGGGGTTCATATTATCACCTCTATTTGTAAAACTTCCGACAACATAATATAACACAAAACATATGCCTAAAAATATAAGAATAGATGAAGCAGTAAATGAACTCATAATATCTTGAGATTCTTCATCTTTATTTTGTATTGTGGCTTCTTCATCTTTATTTTGTATTGTGGCTTCTTCATCTTTATTTTGTATTGTGGATTCATCATCTTTATTTTTCGTTTCACTCATTTTCGTTATTACTATTTAATATATTATACAATGTTATTTTTTTTGCGATAAAATAAACAGTAAGCAGCAGATGATTGAATCACATTTGGATTACTAACGATTTCAACATTACGGTCATTATAATGTAGCCAATTATTTTCAGTATTTTTTACAAATGCAGTGTAATGACCACCTGTAACACCACCTACATGATTACATATTCCATACAAATCATATTTATAAGAGGAAGCATTATATCCACAAATATATCTAGACAAATCTAAATTTTCTATAGGAAATTGGACATTATTATTGATTTTATTCATACCATCGGCGGTAAATCGGTTTAAGGTAATAATAACAATCTTGGGAAAATTCCAAAAACGAACTTGTTTCTTAACATCCTCTTTTTGCTTTGTTTTCTCGTTATACCAGGCATTATCGCCTTCTAGTAATTCTGGCTTCACATAACAATTTAAACATTCATATAGATTTTTTATTTCTATCGTATTATCCATTACAGGAAGGTCTAATACAAAAAAGTTTTCCGGTTTTACTGAATGTATAGTATTTGTTGTGTTAGATACAATTTCTGATACATATATACCATAAAATAACTCCATTATTTCAGAATATTCATTTGAATATGTATTTTTTAACATTTCATAACACTTTAATGCTGTTTGGTCTAAATCGTTCTGTGGTGTTCCATTAATATTCATTTTTACTCGTCGTGAAATACTAGAATGTATACAATCCATAAAAAATAATAAGAATTCTGTCATATCATTTTGGGCATGTCCTGTAAATAAATCTCTATTTTTTTGTTTCGCTATTTTTTGGACATTATGTACAAATTTACGGGGGGTTACTATTCCATTTCCACTCCACATTACTGTACGCAAATCATTCCATTCATCTAAAATGGCAACATCCGGTATATCTGTTTTAATAAACTGTTTATAATTATCAGAATCTAAAAAATGATTTAATTCATATGTATTGTTTAATACTTGCATACATGCATTTAAAAAACAAGTATTTCCTAAATTTTCTAATCCAACCTTACCTTTATTTTTATATTTTGTTAAATCCATTTATTTTAATAATTATTGTAAATATATAAATCTAAACATATATCTTTATATTATATTATAGGATGGATAATAATACTGAAAATACTGGTAATTTATTTACAAATATAGAAGAAAATATTCAAGAAATTATATCAAATTCAATCCGTAATTATTTTTCAAGTATGCCACCTTTTACTAGAAGTAATATGGCTAGAAATTCACTACATAATCAAGATAATACTATTACTAATATCATTCGTGAATCTATGCATATTAGTAATGATATTATGCGTTCTTATAACAATAATATTAGTGAATATAATACAAATATGAGAGATTTAATACGTATATTACAAAATATTAATAATAATAATAATAGTATTAGACGACAACAAATGCGAACAACTGAACCTATCATTTCTATTCCACGAAATCCTATTCCACCAAGTACCATTCCACGAAATCCTATTCCACCAAGTACCATTCCACGAAATCCTATTCCACCAAGTACCATTCCACGAAATCCTATTCCACCAAGTACCATTCCACGAAATCCTATTCCACCAAGTACCATTCCACGAATGAACAGACGAGATTACTTACAAAATCGTCGTTCAAATGTATTAGATAATCCATCTTTTAATATATTTGAAAATATTCTTAATAATAATATGCAATTTTTGCCATATACATTCCAAGATGTAGTTATACGACCAACTGATAGAGAAATTGAAAATGCATGTGAACTATTTGAATATGTTAGTTCAATTGAATTAATTAATAACCGATGTCCAATTACATTAAATGATTTTCAGGAAGGTGACCAGGTTAGAAGAATACGTCATTGTGGTCATACTTTTATCGCAGATTCTATTATTAGTTGGTTTCAAAATAATGTTATATGTCCTATTTGTAGATATGATATTCGCAATTATAATAGAGAAAATGAAGAAAATACAGGGAATGAAGAAAATGAAGAAACTGAAGAAAATGAAGAAAATGAAGAAAATGAAGAAAATGAAGAAAATGAAGAAAATGAAGAAAATGAAGAAAATGAAGAAAATGAAGAAAATACAGGGAATGATGTATCATTGAATGCATTCACAACGATATATAATCCAGGTCAGTATACAACATCCATGACGTTTAGTGAGCCATTTGATGTTAGTTCGTTACATTCATATAATGATTCTTCTAATAATAACTCTTCACTGAATCAGTCTATAAATAATTCATTGGAAAGTATTTTAAGAGCGGCATTACTTTTAGATACCAACAATAATGATAATTTGAATAATTTATTAAATACAGATATTTCAAATAGACAACACTCCGTATTAAGAGTAGAAATCCCATTAGAATATGAAGAATATTATGATGCATCAAACAATTTTCTAGGAAACAACACGAATCATTTCTCATAATAATTGTATATGTATATGTATATTTTTACCTTATTATTTATTCTATTTACCATATTTGCATATTATAATAATAGTAATACTGATATAATCAAGAGTAACATTACAATGTACATATAAAAAAGTTTTACATAAAATAAATAATTTTATTATTGATTTTATCTTTGAAAGAAACTAGTGATAGTTTGAATATTATGTTTTTGATTATAAATTTTATTTAACACATTATCAAATAACAAAACCTTAATTTTTGCAGATGAATATTTTTCTTTTTTCTTCATAAATGTCTCTGTATCAGGAAATTCATTTTCTAATTTAATTAATTCTTTACGATATGTTTTTATGGCTGTACTCTTTCCCTGTAACTCCCATATTTGTTCCAAAGCAAGTCCAAACAATTGCTGTAATGGTTTCATCAATTGATTTGTAATATAATGTGTATAGTCAATTTTCAACTTATTTTCAACAATAAATTCAGGCGTTTCTATTTTATCACCCATCAACGCTTTAGGTGTGTCATTTACAACAAATACAAACTTCATTCTATCGCCAGGTTTTGGTTTATTACCTGGATCTCGCTTACCAATTCGTTCAGCTAATACGAAATGACCAATTTGATTGGGATTTTTATATCCACTTCTAAGAGCCTTTGTAATTGCTAATTTATCCATGCTGACATTGCCTTCAATCAAGTCATTCAATGAATGTTGTAAAAATTGTATAGCATTTTCAATGTTGTTACCTTTCATCAAAATATTCAATATACCACCATAAACATCTTTAAGATAATCACACGAATCTCGCCTCTTTAATGACAATCCCATGAATTTCATATAACCCTTATTTGGGTTTTCTTCATATAACATTCCAACATATCGTTTCTTTGATAACAGTATGAATGGCATCAATGTTTTTTCATATTCTAACCCCATTGGTGGTTTTAAATATTTCGTACATAATTCAGCAGCATCTTGTGCAATCTCAATTGTCATTTCTAATGCTGGTTGACCTCTTATTTTTTCTCCAGTATCTGCATTTTCAAGGTTAAATGTAAAGAATACACTGTCCGTATTATGCACAATCATATTACCTATACCCGCTGCAAAATGATGATTATTTGTTGTTAAATCGTATACATAATCATCGTAATCTAGTACTTCATTTAACTTTTTTATTGCATCCGGACATTTACGTTGGTATCCTTTTGTAGCAGTAATACGATATATATTCAGTTTGTCACTTCTGGTATTAATAGACGTTTTATATCCAATACTATTTGCTAACCAGCAAATATGGGAAGCACTTAATTGAGATTTTTGGTCAATTCTGATATATCCCCGACAATCTTTATCGCCATCTGCGTCATATAATCCTTCCCAAAATGCTTGACGTATTTCTATACTACCATTTATAATAAAGTCTGGAATGATTTTGATGTTGTTATAATACGTATTTTTTCTATATTTTTCAATAAATTGTTTTTTTTCACCATATTCATTACACGTAAAAGATATTTTATAAACATTTGAAGATTCTATTGTATCATACATTTTCCAATGATACTCTGGATAGGCTACTTTACACAATTCCATATATTTATCCAGTATATAATCATTTGCGTTGTTTAAAGCCCATGATGTTTTTGGACCAGATGGACAATTATACGCACCACAACTACCATCGCCAAAGAAGAACCCGTATATTTTTGCTTGTTCTATAGTAATGGTATCTGTGCATTTAGATTCATCGTGCACTAACGTATTATGTAATAATTTTGTCCCAATTTGTATATCTTTTGGTGATATTTCTGTGCCATTCGTTAACAATAATGAATGGTCGTCAGTAACATCAACCGCCCCCGTATGGGTTAGCACCCGTATTATCTTTTTATGACTGGCTAATTTATGGCGAATAATACGATGTAACTTTGTCCAGCCGCTATCGGTCCATGATTCAACATTGTTAAGTTCGCAAAATTCCTTCTCTTGTTTACCATCTTCTGTACATGTAACCCAATTATTATTTCCATAAGAATGAGCTAATGCCGATATTTCACAAATGACAATCTTATCGTTAACACGAACATAGACTGGTGTATATTTTGCAACACTATCACCATATACGTACTCAGCTTTTGTACGAACTGGTCCATGTCGTACCGTTTCATATATTCGGTCCCCATATACTTCTTCAATAATACGCTTTGCATAGATAATCATCATACGGCCAGTAGCTGTAGTTGATGCAGCTACATCTTTTTCATAAAAAGTAGAAGTACGTGAGCCACATTGTCCATACAAAGAATTCGCAGTAACCTTATAACCCAGTTGTCTTTTATCCAGAATGTTTTGCATAAAAGGGTCTTTTTCGGTTTTAATCATTTTTCGTGTATCTTTTCTAGCTTTAAGAAGTTCCTCAAGAATAGAAGGCATAATACCCTTTTTATCATCTGGGAATTGTGCCCATCTACAAACCATCTTTCCCACTTTTGTTTTTACTTTTTTAGATACCGGATTGTTTGGATTTCGTAAATATTCATAGGTATCAAATTCAATATTAATATAATGGTATTCTGGCAAATTATCATAGATAAACTCTCCCTTTTTATTTCGTTCACCAACAACTCGTATTAATTTACCATCTAAATCATATTCTTTTGACCATACTTTACTGTCGTGTGAATAATTTTGACTAATCATTGATGATGGATATAGAGAAGAATAATCTACACAAGCCACTGGGTTATCCATGTACATTGAGCATTTTGGCGGTAACACAATAGCCCCTTCATATCCTTCTTCTTTCCATGTTTTTTCCAGGTCGGGCATAAGTGTATCTTTATCGCGACACTTTTTAGCAACATAACTTGTTAGTTTAATGCCTTGTCCACGAAATACCAAGAAACTAATGGGTACACTACAAATACGAGACATCTCAACATAACCTGTAATTACATCTATTTTGTTCATTAAATGATGAACCAAGTTACAATCCTGAATGCAGTATTTTGCAACAATAGCCCTGTCACTTGCTGAACCTTTGGATAAACGAAATATATCTTGTGGGGTTATATCATCCTTTGCCATTCCCCATTTGATGGATTTTGAATTATCTAATTCATAATGTCCTTTAATTACAATAACATTGTAAGTATTTGTTTCTTCAACACCTTTCACTGTATGTGTTACTGATTTATTGAGTTCAATATCAGCAACTATAAATTTTTGCCCATCATTAAAGTAATCGGCAGTAAATCCAGTTAATTCAATGTGGATAAAATCACCAACATTCAAACCCATTAAATTCTTACTGCATAGTTCAGTAACGTCACCTAGTTCTGGGTGTGTAGAATTACACACATATTTAACAGAATCACTAATAAATTGTCCAGATACATCATCTAGTTTGTAAGAAGATAGATTAAAATCTCTACGAAAATAAGCATACATATCTATTTGCAATCTTCCAGTCATTTTTGCAAATCGCAAATCATATTCGCCACTAGCAATTTGTATTTTGGTATGTTCCAGGTTCAATTCACCCGGTTTTTCCCGACTTTCTTTTGCACATATTTCATTTATTTTTCTAGATAATAACAAGAATTCGCGTTCACAATATGTCTCTTGTGCACGACGAAACATGAACTCGTAATCAAACCCAAATATGTTGTATCCAATAATGATGTCTGGGTCTTCACGTTGTATTAATTCCGTCCATTTTATTAGTAATTCTTGTTCTGTATCGGTGCATTCAATTTCAACACTGGGTACTTTATCGCAAGTACCTACAACTAAACAATGATTCAAATATGGCTCTTTATCGCCATATTTTAAAAATGTTGACCCAATAAAAGTAACTTCATCACCTTGTAATGCTGGAAATATTCTTGTCATGATTTCATTAAATATTTGTATTTTCTCATCACGTGCATACTCTTGATTTAATAGAATATCTATAATCGTTGAATTTTTGTGTACTTTGGGTTTTCGCTTGTATTTACCATATTGTTGTCCGGTATATTCACTTGATTCTACTTGTTCCCCATTATTATCGTTATCATCACCTGTTCCAGTATATTGTTCATTCTCTTTCATTTGTTCAAAAATACCATCTATTGTTAATAAATGACTATTATCTTCTTCAATAGTTGTTTTCCTAACTGCCTCTAATGATTCATTCAAAACTAAATTACTTCTAGCTTCTAACATCTTTTTAGATGGTTTGTTTTTTGGATACACCAAATCAATATCTTGAAATTTACCATATCCAAATGCAGACAATATCATTTTCTGTAATAACAGTTTTGATTGAGAATCATCCAACACTTTCATTTGTTTGATAAAAATATCTACAACATTGGCTGCAAACCGTTTATATGTTTTAATAGGAATCGGAAAATCACCATGACTACTACTTGCTTCAATATCAAAACTACATATTTTATAAGGAACTCTTGTTTCTTTTTCAGGTTGAGAATGTAATTCTTTAAGCGGGCATATTACTTCATATTTACATGTGGTAGTTGGTATAGATGATTTTGTCACTTTATTCATCTTAAAGCTGACCCATCCAGATGGACTTATATTATGAATATGGAAGTACCGCAATAAAGGTGGAATATTACTTTCATATAATTCAACACTAATACCTTGATATACTATATTATTACGGGTTCTATATTCTTTTGCATCAGGTTCATTATTGTATGTATACCATAAACTCTTGTATTTATTCATGGCAACCGTGTTTTTAAATACTAATCTTACAAATTTGTGTTTTCTTCCACCTGAAAATCCGTATAACTTATAATGGTCAACCAATTCAAAATCAACAATGGAATCTTTAAACCGATTATCCAATTTGGTATTAGATTGTAAATCAAATACAAAAGAACGCATTGTATAGTCATCCCAATTATCACCAACTTTGACATAAAAGAAGGGTAAATAATCATTGACATAAATACAACATGTATCTCCTTTTTCATTTATACCGAACATTTGAATAACAAATTGTAATTCATCTGTTCTTTTTTTATATTTGGAATGATTTCCATCATCAGAACCAGAATCGCTCTCTTCTTTTTTTGCTGATTCATCGTACATGTGAAAATCAATCAAACGGAATGACTTTACTACAGCTGGTTTCTTAATCTTCAGTTTGATGGGTTTAGAATTACTACTGTCCATCTTAACTACCGTATTTGCTTTCTATTATTTAGATTATTTTGTTAAATATATCAATAAAATAATCTAGATTTTATTATCAATTTTTTCAGAATAATGAAGAATTAATTAAAAAAAATACCACCTGGTGTAGAATTTCTACTATTGGGGGTTTTAGGTGTACCTTTTTTGGGTGTAGGTGTTTTGACTTTCATTGTTCCTAGATATTTTGGTTGCGGCTCTAAATATTTACCAGCAATTCTATTATCCTCTATCCTTTGTTGTTTTTCATAATGTTTTGCATTTGATAGGCCAAGTAGTTCTATCCTTGTCTTTGGTGATGGTTTTAATTTATTTAAACCAGGTAATCCGGGTCCAGTAATTGATTCATTAAGTGGAGATTCAGAACCCAAATTATGTAATATTTTCTTAGTGTTTATTTTATTACTAGTATTATGTTTTTCATCAGGTTTATACATATTATCAAATTCTTTATTTATGATATTTATGGTATCTCTGAATAAAGCTTTAGGATTTACATTAGTAGTTTTATCTATTGATATTGTACGTTTTTTTCCGGGAGATGGGGAATTTTTGTTTTTTGGTGTTTTTGATACTTTTGGCGTATTTGGCATGGTTGCTGTACCACCACTCATTTTATTTAAGCTCTTTACCCAATTTGATAAATTCTCACTATCACGTGGATTAGTGTATGGTTCAAAAACACCATCTTGTATACTACCAATAGTAGGAAACCCGTGATACACAATTTCTTCATTATTCATATAACGTTGAGATAATTGAGATAATTTTTCTTTTATACCATCACTTTCAAGCTCTTCAAATATAATATTATTATCTGTAATATACGAACCTAATTTTTTTTTCATTTCGGCCCATTCTGGACGAAGTTCTTTACAGTGACCGCACCATGTCGCATGTAATAACACAATAACTGTTGGCTGTTTATCAACAATAGGTTGTTTTGTTTCTTTTTTTGATTCTGGTTTACGTTGAAAAATAGTATTAAATTCTTTTTCTAAACCTTTTAGCTCTTTTAGACGTCGGTTTCGCTTTTGTGTTCTTTTAGATTTAGATTTGACAGATTTAGATTTGACAGATTTATTACTCATTTTCTATTATATAATAAATGCATATATTTTACTAAACAGATTTCTAGCATTTTTATATCAATAAAAATATATAGATGTCTACAATTCAAAAAATATTTATTATATTCCTAATATTTACATTTTTGTTAGGTCTTTATATTACCATGTATTGGAACGTACAAGTAAATATGAAGACAAAAGAAAATATGGAAAACAATACTTCTTGTCCAAATTTACTTATAAAAAAGGGAAACATGTTATTACTATATAACAAAAATAAACCAGAGGATGATACAAATCCAATCCCTTTTTTTAATTTAGATGAATATATAAACTATTTAGAAATACAAAAAGAAAAGGGAATACATTGTCCTGTATTATTTTTGCAAGAAGAGAACAATGCACAAGGTGAAAATGTATATAAGGTACACCCTAGTCCATTTCAGTTACAAGATGGTGTTCCAATAGATACACCTGAAAAAGAAGATGTAACTGAACGCGGAGATGCAAATCGTTTAAATGCCCCATATAATCAAGACCAATATCCAGGTTTTGACCCACATGGACAATATATAGGTGTATATACAAATATAGATGCAATTCACGATTCAACAAATGTTAAAAAGATTAGCGATAATCCAATGGATTCAAAATGGGCGGGTGTTACCTATACACAACAAATGGTAGATAGTGGTAAATATGCTAAAAGAGAGATAACAAAACCCCAATTATTTAATGCAAAAACCGCATTTTATCCATCAATACCATCAGAAGTACCGTTACCACAAGATATATTAGGATATTCAACAGAGGGTTCATAATTTGTAAAAATATTATTATGGTGTAATGGGTTGTTGATTCAATAGAAACTTTTGTATACTTTCTATTGATTTTTTGCTTATTTTACGAACTTTTCCATTCGTTTCTATTGTCAGGTTCTCTATACAACTCATATCATTTGTAATTTTATTTATAAAATCAGGAAAGTTATCAAAATGTTTCATGATAGCTATAGCAGTAATTGAACTAATACCTGGTATTTGACATAATATAATTTCCCCAATATTATCTGGTGTTACATTATCTTTCTTCACTTTTTTAACAACATTACAATAATCAGCAGGTTTTAATTCATTAGTTAATTCTGTGTTAAAAATGTTCTCCGTTTTTTCGCATTTTTCATCTACAATTGATTCACTAGATTCCGGTTCTCTATTATCTTTGAAAAATTTAAGGAAAGGGTGTGTTAAATAATAAGGAACTACCCCTTTTATAAAATTTCTTTCTATTTTTTCACTCAAATAGAGTAACCATTCAGCCGAATCTTTTACTGAAGATGTACGATGAACACTGAATCCTTTAAAGAATTGTAGTGTAGTAATAGCCGAGAATGCAATTTTTTTTTCCAAAGGGGAATAGAATTGTGAATTAACCCCTTCAATTAAATAAAATATAGAATGTGGTGGAAACCCACTAGCATTTGCTAATCTGTAAGATTGCTCTTCATATCTACCGTCCTTAATAGATGCTAATAAGTCGGAGTATGATTTTCTTTCAATTAAGAGAACATCTTTGTCTTCATCTGTTTTAAGTAGTATATCGCCTAAATTTAACACATCTTTTGACAATTGCACATATGAAGGTGTACGACTATTTCGTATTAATGTTTCACATTGTTCAAATAATGCAGTTTCTCGTTCATCAATAATTACTTTCATAATAGGTTCTCTACAATATAATAATAATGATAACATTATTATATTGTTTCAGTTAGTATATTTAATTTATTCTAGAACCAATAGGACGTGATTGTCTGACAGTGGTTGTCAATGGCATTTGTAGAATAGATAATTTTTGGGGAGTTGTATTCATAGCAATGGAAGACCATGAATCGCGTCCAACTTGGTAAGGTAATCCAGCCTTTTTGTTACCACCACCTTGTGCTTGATTTGTAATACTAGAGATAGAGGATGTGCGTTTAGTTTGACTATAGACCATATTTATAATATATATTACGAAAATATTTTTTTCTCTGTATGACAATTACTAAACGCAAACAATATAAAAAATTGAGTAAATAATATGTATATACTATATTCATTTTATTTGCAGAATAACATGAATATTGATGATGATATCCGTATAGAAAAAAATAGTAGTGGTGTTGAAACCTATGTTTTTGATCCGTATAATCCCCTAAATAAATTAATTCAAAAAGAACAAATAGAAACAATTTTGCGTAGATATGGTGTAAATTCTTCAATTTATAACTATGAACTTTATAAAAGAGCGTTTATTCATCGTTCTTATATTAAACGCCCACAGTTGGAAAATAATAGTAATAATATAGTTATTGTTCCTAAACCCGATGATTGTATACCATTGTTTACTAAATCCAATGAGCGGTTAGAATTTATCGGGGATGGTGTATTGGAATGTATTACTAAATATTATCTATATAGACGTTTTCCTAAGGAAAATGAAGGATTTATGACTGAAAAAAAGATTGCATTGGTAAAAAATGAGTCCATTGGTAGAATGGCATACGAAATGGGATTACATGAATGGTTAGTTTTGTCAAAGCATGCAGAGGGAAAACAAATACGTACAAATATGAAAAAGTTAGGTTGTTTATTTGAATCATTTATTGGTGCAATGTTTTTGGATTATAACCGTATATCAGTAACAGATGAAGAAGGCTGGTTTAAAAATGTATTTGTAACTGGTCCTGGTTTTCAAATGGTACAAATTTTTGTAGAATCCATTTTTGAAAAGCATGTAGATTGGATGCAATTAATTCGTAATGATGATAATTATAAGAATATATTACAAGTAAAGATTCAAAAGGAATTTAAAGTAACCCCCGATTATTTGGAAATAGCTGAACAACACCCTGATACTGGTTATAAGATGGGGGTATTTATGTGTTTAGGTCAAGCCATTCATCAACTTACACCAAATAAAGCATTATCAATGAATCAATTTAAAACATATAATGATATTCATGAATACATGTCGGTAAATGGTAAGGTATTTATATTTTTAGGAGAGGGTACACATAAAATTAAAAAGAAGGCAGAACAAATAGCTTGTGAAAATGCTATTATAAAATTAGAATCATATTCATCATAATATTATTTATTAAATAACCATCATTTCCAACATCCCATATTGTTTGGGATTTATTATTTATTAAACAACTTGGGATTTTACATATTCCAAGTTGTTTTTTGATTTATATATTTATCTTTAAGTTGTTTTTATAATTTATTCTATTGTATTTTTTTTCAGAAAACTTATAGTAGAGGTTTCGAAAAATGGACATTCTGAAAATGTCCACTTTTCAGATCTTGAAGAATAAATTTTCCGGAAAAAACTGAAAAAATGAAATTAAAGCATACTGCAGTAAAACAGAACATTATTTATTTGGCATGACTGCATATATTTTTTTTGCGTAAAATATTTCGGCGAGTTTTCTGTTCTAAATATATAGAACATTTAGAACAAATAATGTCGCCGAAAGTCGCCAATAATTTCATATGTAATTCATGTGATTATATGTGCAGTAAAAAGAGTGATATGAATAAACACGAATTGACTGCAAAACATAAAAATAGAACAAATAGAACAGAAAAGTCGCCAAAAGTCGCCGAAATGTTTGAGTGCAAATGTGGTAAGGTTTATAAAGCTCGTAATAGCTTATGGTATCATAATCAACGATGTAAATACAATGAAAGCGATATTGATAATAATAATATAAATGAAAAACTAGATATAACTGCATCACCAAGTGACTTGAGTAATCAATCAAATCTGGTTTTAGAATTGCTTCGTGAAAATAAAGAATTTAAACAACTCATGGTGGAGCAAAATAAACAAATGCAGGATACACAAACACTACTATATCAAGCACAATCCCAACTACAAGATACTCAAACACAGATGGTAGAAATATGCAAAGAAGGAAAAGTAATAAATAATACTACAAACAATACTACAAACCATAATACCCAGTTCAACCTAAATTTTTTCTTGAATGATACATGCAAGGATGCAATGAACATAACCGACTTTCTTGGTAATCTGGATGTGCAATTAGATGAATTAGAATATATAGGACATCATGGGTATGTGAATGGTATGACGAAGATGATCATGGAACGTCTAAAAGAAATGGATATCACAAAGAGACCAATCCATTGTACAGATGTAAAACGAGAAACAATGTATATCAAAGATAAGAATGAATGGTGTAAGGATACCGAAGAACTAACAAAATTACGTAGAATATTAAGTAGCATATCAATGAATAATTATAGAACGGTGCCAGCTTGGCAGACCGCTCACCCGGATAGTGAAGTGATGGACAGTCGTAATTATAATTTCTGTTATAAAATGATGCGATTAATATTAGGCGATGTAGAAGATGAACAAATCCGTTTGGACAACAAAATCATAAAAACAATAGCGAAAGATTTATTTGTGAGTAAAAATATAAAGTAATATTCTTTATATCAATCTATTTATATATTTATTAAACAACTTGTATTGTGTAAAGTCCAAGTTGTTTTTCTAATTTATTATATTATATTATTTCTCAGAAAACTTATAGTAGAGGTTTCGAAAAATGGACATTCTGAAAATGTCCACTTTTCAGATCTTGAAGAATAAATTTTTTGTAAAAAACTGAAAAAATGAAATTAAAGCATAATGCTTTAAATCCCAAAAAAATAATTTCAGGTTGACTGCACATTTTTTTTTAATACTTATTTATAAAATGATTTAGGCATTTTTTATGTTAGGATATATAAAGGTAAATCCTAACAAAATCCTAATGCCAAAAATGCCAAAAAATGCCAAAATATATATTTGTGAACATTGCAAATTTAAATGCAGTAAACAAAGTAATTATAGTGTACATATATTGACTGCAAAACATCAACTCCTAACGAATCCTAACGAAAAAATGCCAAAAAATGCCAAAATATTTATGTGTTCGTGTGGTAAGGAATATAAACATGCATCTACGTTATGTGCTCATAAAAAGAAATGTACGCATGTAGATAATATAGATGACGATATATCAGGTGACGATATATCGGGTGAAATACAAAATAGTATAAGTGAACAGCAGAGTGATGCGAGTACAGTTTTAATGTTATTAAAACAGAATGATGAGTTTAAAGAATTGATGAGAGAACAGCATTCTGCTGTTGTTGCATTGCAACAACAGAATATAGAATTACAAACCAAGATGATAGATGTAGTCAAAAATGGAACTATAATTAATAATAACACAACAAATAATACCACAAATAACAATAATCAATTTAATCTAAATTTTTTCTTGAATGATACCTGCAAGGATGCAATGAACATAACCGACTTTCTTGGTAATCTGGATGTGCAACTAGATGAATTAGAATATATAGGACATCATGGGTATGTGAATGGTATGACGAAGATGATCATGGAACGTCTAAAAGAAATGGATATCACAAAGAGACCAATTCATTGTACAGATGTAAAACGAGAAACGATGTATATAAAAGATAAGGATGAATGGTGTAAGGATACAGATGAGTTAGTAAAATTACGTAGAATATTAAATAGTATATCAATGAATAATTATAGAACGGTGCCAGCTTGGCAGAGAGCTCACCCGGATAGTGAAGTGATGGACAGTCGTAATTATAATTTCTGTTATAAAATGATGCAATTAATATTAGGTGATGTAGAAGATGAACAAATCCGTTTGGACAACAAAATCATAAAGACAATTGCAAAAGATTTATTTGTAAACAAGAATAGAATATAAATATATGTTGTGAGTAATAATAGAAATGTTCTCTAATTTTTTTAAAAAGAAATATAATAAATTATCATTTGAAGATATTCAGTTTGTAATGCAAAATAAAGAACAATTTATGTTAATTAATACATTAGTTGTTAGTGAACAAGATTGTTTAATAAAACATACAATATCTCATATGGAAGAGGCGGAATTAATAAATAAATTAATAGAGAATTACGAATTAAATGCAAATAAAATAATTGTCTATGGAAAAAATGATATAGATGAAACAAGTTTACAAAAGTACGATCAATTAGTAAATTTAGGATTTTCAAACATATATATTTATGTAGGTGGAATGTTTGAGTGGTTATTGTTACAAGACATCTATGGTGTAGATGCATTCCCAACAACAAGAAAACAATTGGATATTTTGAAATATAAACCGGTTCGTACATTTGGCTCAAAACTATTATTGTAAAAAATTGAATTTAATAATAATGATAATTGTGTTTATTATTAAATATATTTTTATATAAATAAATTATACAGAATGGTAAAGCCTATTCTTATCTCGGTGGAAGGGAACATTGGTGCGGGAAAATCCACAATTATAGATAATTTGAAAGACCATATGAAAGGGAATACTGATATAATGTTTTTGAAAGAGCCAGTAGATATATGGGAAACAATTAAAGACACCGAAACAGATGAAAATATATTACAAAAATTTTACAATGATTCAACAAAATATGCATTTTCATTTCAAGTAATGGCATATGTAACGCGTTTAAGTACAATTCGTACAGCAATCCGTGAAAATCCCGAATGTAAAGTAATTATATGTGAGCGTTCATTAGACGCAGATAAAAATATTTTTGCAAAGATGTTATATGAAGATAACAAAATAGAGGATATAAATTATCAAATATATTTGCATTTTTATAACGAATACGTAAGAGATTATAAATTGGATGGTATTGTTTATATAAATGCAGATGCAGATGTATGTTATCAACGTACAGTAAAACGTTCACGAAACGGTGAATCAAGTATAACTAAAGAATATTTACAAAAATGCAAAGACTATTATGATGATTGGTTATTTACAAACAATAAGGATACTGATATATTAAATATAGATGCAAATGAAGATGTAACATATAATATGTTTGATAAAGAAGATAAGGGATTAGAATGGTTACAAAAGATAGAAAGATATATATTAAATTGTGCTCAACATATGAGTGTAGATACGCCGAAAAAAACATTTATAGATATACTAGAAACTCTAATAATATAAAATAGTCAAATTAGTCAAATTTAACAATAATTTTAACTGTTTCTTTTTTTATGCATTTACATGCGGACACAGATAATTCTTCTCGTTTTTTACGTGTTTTAGAATGTTCATTCGTATTGTCGGTAGGTGTTCTTCGTTTGGCAGTACTATTATTGTTATTCATATCTACTTCAATATCAGCGTAATTTTCTTGAATATATTGAATAATATTGTTTTCAATAGCCCATTTAAAAAAATTAAGTTGACCGATAGTGGTTTCCATACATTGATTTGTATTATATGGAATAGTAATTCTGTCCCATCTACAGAATGGGTCAAATCGTTTTTTAGAATAAGCTTTTAATTTTAATTTATATTCATTATAAACTTTGAATCTAGTCTTTGAACTAGTATTAGTAGTAGAAACCGGTATTTCATAAACAGTATAGTTTTTTTTAGCATAATTAGTGACAAACCAATCAACAATCCGCAACGAAATGCATGTTTCCCCATTTATAATCCCCATCATAGTATGAATATTCTGTGAATTTTTATAAAAATCAGTTAATGTATTTAATAATAAATCATTTTGAGTTTGTAAGTTATTTGAACGATACATGTGATAAATTTATAATAAATAACACTTTATACCCTTTATATATATTTGTAAAAATATAAATATATGTATATGTTTATAAAAAATTGAATTAAAATTAATGAATAATATATTATCATAGCAATAACTAATTAATAATGGATTTGAAGCAAAATAAGTTAACAAAATCTGAATGGGATTCAATAGAAATCCAGGTAGGTGTAGATGAAAAAAAAATATTGAAATTAATAGATAATGGGTATGAGAATGTAAATATTCGTTTGAATGAAACATTGTCATTGAATCCATATATTCATTTTCCTCAAAGTCGTGAGATGGATTATTTCTTATTTAAAAAGTATTTTGAAGATGGAATGATGTATGTAATTAATAAATATGGTGATGATAAATTAAAGGAATATACATGTAACCTGAATAGTGGTAAGTTAAAGAAATTAAAAAGTGGTGAAATAATTCGTCTTAATAATCTAGATAGTAATATAAAATTAAATAAATCCAATATATTTGAATATCTATTAATAGATTTATTTACAAATTTGGTGAAACAGATAAAAAAGAGAAAACAAAAGTATGCATTCTATTTATATACATTAATTCAAATAAAAAAGTCATCAATCTCTTGCATAAATGAATATGTAAATGACTTATTGGATTATACAATAAATTATGTAAACTCCTTTACAAAGACAAGTGAAATAATTACGAATGCATATGAATTTATAGAATGTAACAAATATTTGTTGAAGTACGAAGACCGTGTATTATTTCAACATCAAAAAGAATTATTTACAATTTGCAAGCAAGGTGATGAATTTATCCCACAGTTGATATTATATACGGCCCCCACAGGAACTGGAAAAACTCTGTCACCAATCGGTTTATCAAGAAGTAATCGCATTATATTTGTTTGCGTGGCAAGACATATCGGTCTAGCATTGGCAAAATCAGCAATTACAATGGAAAAGAAGGTAGCATTTGCATTTGGTTGTGAAACATCTGCAGATATTCGTTTACATTATTTTTCGGCCAAGATTTATACTGTAAATAAACGTTCTGGTGGAATTGGAAAAGTAGATAACAGTGTGGGTGATAATGTAGAAATTATGATATGTGATGTGCAGTCATATATTACTGCAATGCATTATATGTTAGCATTTAATAGTGCAGAAAAGATCATAACCTATTGGGACGAGCCGACAATAACATTAGATTATGAAGAACACGACTTACACGAAACAATTCATAGCAATTGGGTAAATAATCAAATACCAACGGTAGTGTTATCGTGTGCCACATTGCCATCACAGGCCGAATTGGCGCCAATATTTGATGATTTTATAAATAAATTTGATAATGGTGAAGTGCATAGAATATCAAGTTATGATTGTAGAAAGTCCATTCCCATTTTAAATACAGATGGGTATTGTGTATTACCACATTATTTGTATGGGGAATACAGTGAAATGAAAAATTCAGCAATGTATTGTAAGGATAACAAAACAATATTAAGGTATTTTGACTTGCGTGAAATCATAGGGTTTATTGAGTATGTTAATGAAAATCAGTATATAGATGAACGGTATACAATAGATAATTATTTTGAAGATAAGATTGAAAATATAACTATGAATCGTTTGAAAGAATATTATTTGGAGGTTTTAGTTCATTTAAATGAAGATAATTGGGTACATATTTATAATTATGCAAGACAGATACGTAAACCAAGATATAATGATAAACGTAGTAATGTATATATTCAAAAAACAAATAGTTTAAATAATCCGTTAAAAAATAATCAAGGAAGCGTATTAACTCGCACAGAAAGTGTTTCTGGTAGTTATACTCAACCAATACAAAATAAAGAAGCACCGGTTGGAGTATTAGTTACGACGAAGGATGCTTATACATTGACAGATGGACCAACAATATTTTTAGCTGATGATATAGATAATATAGCAAGATTTTATATAAAAAATACCAATATATCACATAGTGTGTATAGTGAAATATTAAATAATATAGAATATAACAATAACATTACTAATAAGATAGATAAATTAGAAAAAGAGATAGAAACACAGGAAGAAAAGGAAGGAAAAACAAAAACAAAGGGAAAGGATAATAGTTATAAAATGTCAAATGAAATCAAAAAATTAGTAAATGAGACAGATAAGTTACGAAAAATGGTAAGAATGGTTTCATTAGACTCAGTATATATTCCAAATACACGAAATCATCAAGCTAGATGGACACCCGATGGTGCAGTTAGAGAAAATGCATTTGTATCCAATATAGGTGAAGAGATGAGTAAAGAAATCATGTTATTATCCGTAGAAGATAATTTAAAATTTCTATTGTTATTGGGCATTGGTGTATTTAAGCAAATAGAAAATAAAAGATATATGGAAATCATAAAACAATTAGCAGATGAACAGCGATTATATATGATTATTGCATCAACCGATTATATTTATGGTACAAATTATCAGTTTTGTCATGGATTTATAGGAAAAGATTTGAATAATATGACTCAACAGAAAACATTACAGGCAATGGGTCGTGTAGGTAGAAATAATATTCAACAGGATTATACTATAAGATTTCGTGATAATAACATGATAATGAAATTATTTCAAGAACCAGAACATAATGTAGAAGCAATAAATATGCGTAAGTTATTTGTAAGTTAAAAAAAATGTAAAAAATTGATTAATATTTATACAAATATTTTTTTACAAATATTAAACAAGTTTAAATAAGTAATAATGATATTTTATATGGGATTAGTAGGTGTAGTAACTATAGTTACATGTATAATGAGTAATATGCCAAATGAAATGTTATTAGAAGAAATTAAAAATACAGATATAGATATAGATATAGATACAACTACAAATAATATAATTCTGGTATTGGGTAGTAATGAAAAGTATATCTTGAAAGACCGCATGAGTACAGCAATATCTATGACAAAAAATATGACAGGTTCAATTACATGGTTTTTAAGCGGTGGCGTTAAGACCGATAATGGAAAGCATATGTATGAAGAAAGTGAGTCAACCAAAATGCTAGCATTATTAGATAATAATAAAAAAGAGAGAATAGTATTAGATAACAGATCTAGAAATACAGCAGAAAACTTTGCCCACTTTAAATATTGGTTAAATACAAATACTGATAAATACACACATCTTACTATAGTAACATCCGCTTTTCATTATTCCCGTGCAAATACAATGTTTAATGAAATGATAGATTCTGGCGATATGGAAGTGAAATGGGGATTAAGTCCATTATCATGTATAACATGTTGGATGGATGAAAAATCACATACAATAAATATGTCCAAAGATGTAAACCGTGCAATGTTAATATACAAGACAAACATGAATTATAAAGTTAGAAATGAATTATAGAGAAAAAAATAAAAATAAAGAATTGTATGAATTATCATACTTTTTTTACAAAATAATAATGAATATTATTATTATTATTATTTTATTGCATAGATTATAGCCCGGTTTTGTAGTCAACAACATAAGGATTTTGTTTTAAAGTGTTCATAATATCAGGTGTATTTCTTTCCATATTAATAGTAGATTTCAAAGAATTATCATTACCAGCTAAATGTCCCATACTAGAAACATTCGGTGATTGATAAGGCATATTCCCGGTAATCTCTCTAGTATTTTTCAAAGATTCATCGCGTGTTTTTTCACGCATATTGATATTTCCATTCATAACATTCATGTTACCTTGTACCATATAGCCATCAATGGTGCTAGATTTAATATCATTATTGCGTTGGTTATAATTAGCTTCATATGAAGTCATTTGACGTGTTCCATCACCGGCACTAGCAACACCGGTATATTCGGCACTGGTTTGTTGTCTTTTAGTATCATAAGCTTGTTGTTGAGTAACTTGATATGCACCGCCCAATTGATTAGCATTTACATTTAAGTGATTTTTAGAATTTTCTGTAGTTTCACGAATAGTAGTATTTGGCCTGTCGGCAGGATTGAAAATATAAGAACTGGGTACAGTAGTACCTGGATTTTGGTAAGGGCGTAAAGTTCCAACAATATTTTCTTTACGTGAAGGACGTAATGCATCTAATAAAGGAGCTACTGCAGCACCAAGACTTCCACTAACCATACCAAAATATCCATCTTGTTTATTAGAAGTACGATTATTAGGATAAGCCTTTTTTGATTTAATTCCAAAATCAGCATCTGTTGCATGATTACGTCCATTCGCATTAGCAACTGGTAATGGAACTGCCCCTAATTCAATGTTATGTGATGGCATATATTCACCCTCAACATAAGTAGATGGGTTTTGCGAAGCAGCAACACCTGAATAGGATGTAGTAGTTTCTTGTCTAGCGCCGGCACGGTCAATTGGCATAGAATGTAACATTTCACCTTTAGATGCACCAGTAGTGGTGAACCATCTATCTTGTCCCATTTCAAAGTGAGTATCTGGACGGTTTTTTTCCATAACCCCCATTTGTTGAGATGTAGGTACATTGGTAGTCCCACTGAATGCGGGTCCTTCGTGACCGAGTAGCACAGTACCAGATGATTTTTGGTTAGTTAACACACGCATATCATCGGCTGTTTTAGGCATCCATGATTCACGCATCATCATACCTGAGTTATATCCATCTGCACCATCATTCGTATAACCTAAACCTAATCCAGGTGCAACTTGTTCTTCTTGGAAAGGTTTTGTATTTGCCATACGCATGCTTTTATTTACACGTGATTGATAAAAATCATTCATATTTGGTGCACCAGTAGCCCAGTCTTGATTATTACTGGGTGAAAATAAAGGGGCTTGTTCTTTTTTAGAAAGACTTTGTGAACCAGTACCAATATAATTATCTAAAGTACTTTCTGTACTATTAGCATTAGCATCTTGTGTGTGCATTTTAGCACCGAAGAAGGGAACCATATTGTTATGTTCAAAATAAGAAGTATTAACTTTTTCGCCGGTAAGAGAATAAAAATCCGGTGATTCAGTACTAGATTTTTTGTTAGAATTCATATTGGAATCAAAATATTTATCGGTATATACAGAACCGCCGTTTTCAAAGCGATTTATTGTTGAAAGAGAGGAGGTTTTATCTAATTCTTCAGATACAATAGGATATTCTTCGGGGTAATTTTTATTGGGTATATTAGTATTTGGCAATGCATTACGATTAGAAAAATTTTCTTCAGCAGAGTTATTATTATTAGATTGACCATTCATAACATACATCAATCCAAGGGCAACACCAGGTATAGCTAATTCCATTTTAATATATTATATAATTATATTAATCTTATATAATATTTTGAGTTAAGTAATTTATTTGTATAAAGTTCCTAGACAAGTATCTTCTTTTCCGCCAATACACATAGATTGTCCAGTTAGATAAAAGTCTCGGTGCCCAACCATAGGTATTTTTGGTGTAAAATTATCTTTTTCAATAATTCTACTTTGTATGTTATTAGGAAAATTTTTATCTAAACCATTCAATGGATTTAAAAATGGTTGTTCCCAACGATTTTGTTCTAAATCTTTATATACCCATGCTGGATGGCTAGCACGGCTTTCTTCCACCATAGGTTGTTGGGCTCTATATGTTTGGTGAGAAGAAGAAGCTTTATTTTGTGCATATTGATTTAAATCAACATTGTCTCTATTGTTTCTACGGGTAAGACCAATCAAATCACTTTCAAGATTAACTGTATTGGTTTGTAAATTAGCACCCCATTTTTGTAATCGTAAATGAGGGTCTTCCATAAAAGGTAAGTCCATACCAGGTCCAGGTGTATTTAACATATATCTACCTGTAAAACTGGATTCTTCTAATTGTTTTTTTATTCTATGTGGGTCATCATGAAATCGTGTAAAAGACATTATGAATTTAATATATATTGCGAAAAAAACTTTATAACAAAAATTACATAAATAATGGAGTATGTATATGTATATGACTCTTCCTAAAATATGTTTAAATATGATTGTAAAAAATGAAAGTAAAATTATAGTTAGGCTATTAGAAACAATAACGCCGTTAATAGATAGTTATTGTATTTGCGATACCGGTAGCACTGACAATACAATTAATTTAATAGAAGATTATTGTAACAAAAATAATATTCCTGGTAAAATATTAAAAGAGCCATTTAAAGATTTTGGATACAATCGTTCATTTGCATTAAGGGGGTGTAATAATATGAGCAATGTAGATTATATTCTACTAATGGATGCAGATATGAAATTAGAAATTAAAATAGATGATATAAATAATTTCAAGAAAACCCTAACAAAAGACGCATATTATGTAATACAAGGAAGTAATGATTTTTATAATAATAATATTCGCATTATAAGAAATAACCCAAATTATAGTTATTGGGGTGTTACCCATGAATATATAGAGTTACCTGATACAGCAGTCATTGATAATATTTCAAGTAATATAATGTTTATTAATGATGTTGGAGATGGTGGTAGTAAAGCTGATAAGTATAAAAGAGATATAGAATTGTTAAAACAAGGATTAATAGATAATCCTAATAATTCGCGATATTTATTTTACCTAGCAAATAGTTATAGAGATTCACAACAATATCAAGAAGCTATAGACACATATAGACAACGTATATCAATAGAAGGTTGGATACAAGAGACTTGGCATTCATATTATTCAATGGCAAATTGTTATATGAAAATAAATCAGCATGAAAACGCTATATTTTATTGGCTAGAAGCATATCAATATATGCCAACACGCATAGAAAATTTATATAAAATAATAAATTATTACCGTTCTGAAAAAAAATATGGGTTAGCTTTATTGTTCTATGAGTTAGCTATTAAAATTCGTTCGCAATATTCACATAAAAACCATTTATTTTTAGAAAATGATATATATGAACATAAATTAGATTATGAAATGTCTATTATTGGATATTATACAAATATCAATAAGACCAAAATGATATCAATGTGTATGATGTTGTTAAATAAAAAGAACATTACTTCTTATATATCTAATAACATATTCAATAATTATAAATATTATTGTTCACATATCAAGGAATTCGCCATAAAAAATACTGATATGAATAGTAGATATACTAGTTTGTTAGACATATTACATGATATAGGTGTTGACAAAATGAAAGAATATTCAGGAATGTATCCTAGTACACCATCATTATCAATTAATAAGGAAACGCATGATGAAATCTATGCGTGTAAAAGATATATAAATTATAAAATAGATGAAAATGGTGAATATATAAATCAAGAAAATATAATAACAGTAAATATATTTGCTGTTATAAAAGAAACGGATGGATTGTGGTATCTACATGATGAATTCGTTATGGATTATAATAATGAATATGATACTAATAATATGTATAAAGGCATTGAAGATGTGAAATTATTATATATGGACAATACTATTTACTATACAGCAAACCGTGTGTGTAATACCGTCGGGTTTTGTGTAGAACATGGTGTGTATGATTATAAAACGAATAAAATAATGGAATCTACTGTGTTGAGTATTGATAATCCAAAAGAATATGAAAAAAACTGGACAATGTTTATTGATAATACAAATAATTATAAATTTGTCTACGAATGGTATCCATTAACTATATGCAATAAAAATAATGATAAATTAGATATTATAAGTAAAATAGAAACGCCTATCATATTTAACAAATTAAGAGGTTCTACAAATGGTATAATTATCGGTGATGAAATATGGTTTTTATGCCATATTGTAAGTTATGAACAAAAAAGATATTATTATCATATTATTACAGTAATTGATCAGACAACTTATAAATTAAAAAAGTATACACAATTTTTTACATTTGAAAAGGAAATTGTAGAGTATTCATTGGGATTTGATTATTTTGAAAAAGAAGATTCATTTATTATTTCCTACAGTACCAATGATAATGAATCTAAATATATGTTAATTAATAAATCTAGTCTTGATAATTTGTTCATTAATTTGGATTAGTTTCTTCATCAAATGATTTATCTAGATTATTCATTTCTGCTGTTTTACAACAACCAAATGTACGTCTATGGAATCGGGTGATACCATATTCACGTATGCCATTTAAATGTAACTTTGTTCCATATCCCATATTTTTAGATAAACTATAATGCTCATCTAAAAATGTATGTTGTTCACATAAGTCAATTATATGTTGGTCTCGTGCAGTTTTTGCTAGTATACTTGCAGCTGCTATCGCCATATATTTCGCATCACCTTGTTCTACTGTATCAAATGACAATTCCATAATACATTGTTGTTCATGATCATAAGAACGAAAAGGTGTAAAATAGTTTCCATCTATAACAGCCATAAAATCGGTTAATTTATATTTAGTATCGGTTTTATTATTTATTTTTATGATTATTTCACGAATACAAGTATGCATACCTTTCATAACGGCTTGTAGAATATTGATGTCATCCACTATTTCTGGTTCTTCATATGCAACATGCCATGCAAATGCATTTTCTTTAATATATTCTGCAACTTGATTTAATTTTTTTTTTGATGAAAACTTTTTGCTATCTTTTATATCTTTGCCATCAAAAAGTAGAGGTTCTTTAGGTAAAACAACACAGGCTATATACACTCTACCAAATAAACACCCTCTTCCAGCTTCATCAATTGATAATTCAAACATTACATCTTCATTATAAAAACGAGTTAATGGTTGATGTTCCTTTTTCTTACGAGTTTCTTTTTCTATAGTATTTTCTGGCATAGTAAATACCTACAATAATAATAACATAATGGTATCAATTTTTTATTATTACTAAAATAATTGTATTTTTATTCATTATATATTTTCGCCACATACTGTATATTTAATAATGAAATTTTCACTCTTGTCTTTATTTTTAATTTTATTAATTCTTTTAGTACTATCTGTATTGTTTTGTAGATGGGCACAAAATAACACAGAAGGATTTATTACATTTCAATATGATAAAGAATCATTAAATCAAGTAACTATTCCTATGTATTCAGACTCATCTAATAAATTATATAAAATACATGATAATATGTTTTTTGATAATAAAAACGGTAATTTAGTTGAAGTTGAAGGACCAGGTGAATCTACAGATGGTTCAGATATTGTACCCGATAATACGGGTGCTGATATATCTAAATTGCACATAATTCCCCGTGTTGGTAATGGTGTACTAACATATTATATTGATTCTATTAATAATAGAATAGAACCACCTGAAACTGATATGTCTAATTCTTACAACTCTAAAATTTATAAAACAAAAGGTACAACAACAGATACATATACTGTATTTTCAATGCCTTGGTATGATAATACTTATGTTCATGTTATGAAAACACCTACAAATATGAATGGTTCTATTAGTGCAGAACAAATTGCGGCCAATGATGCTCAATCTGCAGCCGACCAGGCTCAAATTGCAGCTGATGCTTCACCCAGTGATTCTACACTTGCCGATGCGGCAGCTGTTGCAGCCGAGTCTGCCGCTGCTGCCCAAACTATTGCTGATGATGCCGGAGATAATAATACTACATATACATCAACAGAACATTTATCTACCACTGCTTTTACTAATAATGCTACTGCTATTAATTTTATGTTTCAACCTGGAAACAACATGAGTGAAGTAACTGAAAGCAAAAATGATAGTGACTCTAATAATAACAAAATGGTATTAGAACCATTATATAATAGTGAACGTCAAGTATATCAAATAAGTGAGTTTGTAAAGTTTGATATTAGCAATGCTAATTTATTAGTATCATCTGGACAAGACAGTGATAAAAAAGTAAATGTTTATAATCGTAATGGTAATACTAGTATGTCTTTATCAGTTGCCGATGCTAACACTAACGAACCAACTACACATGGTGATGGTGACAGTATTAATAATAGTACATTTACATCTAGAACAATACCCGATATTTCTGGACAAAATATGATATTATATGTACCTAATGCAAAAAAGACATTAGTAGCATTAATTCATTATGATAATAATGAAGAATTATCTTTAAGAAATGTATGTCGTTTTACACCATCCGGATTAGATACTGGTGATACTGATATGGGTGAAGGTGCAGAAATAAATGAAGACACAGATGATGAAAATGAATATGATGCTAATTATGGAGGTAGATATAGAAATGAAAGAGAACGAAATAGAAATGAAAGAGAACGAAATAGAAATAATTCTAGTAATGAAATAGATATGGATAATTATATGTTAAAATCTCAAATAGTTCCACCGGTTTGTCCAGCATGTCCTTCATGTAATTATAATACAGGTGGAGCTTGTGGAAAATGTGGTGGAAATGGTGGTGGTGGTACTTGTGATAGTAACGGTAAAAGTCTAGTAAAGACCGATAAAATATGTAAAAGAAAAAATGATAAAGACAGTGATAGTGACTGTGACTGTGAGAGTGATGGTGATAGTGACAGAAAGAAAGATGAGAAAAAGAAAGATGAGAAAAAGAAACCTATAAAAAATGCAATTAAATCAACCGGTGATATAGCATCTGGAGCAGTAAATACAGTAGGTGGTGTAGCTGGTGGAGCAATAGGTACAGCTGGCGATGTTACTGGTGGACTAGTTGGTACAGCTGGTGATGTTACTGGTGAACTAGTAGGTACAGCTGGCGATGTTGCAGATGGGGTAGTAAAGACTTTTGGAAACGTGTTAGGTGGTATATTTCCCAATAATAACGGTAATGGTAATGGTAATGGTAATAATAATGGAAATAGTATGAATCAAGGACAAGTACAGGGTCAATTAGAAGTACAAAATCAAGGTCAAGTACAAGGACAAGGACAAGGACAAGGACAAAATCAAGGTCAAGGGTTACCTGACGCATATTCTTATAACGGTAAATTAGCACAACGTGGTTCTAATGAGTTTATGCCTCGTACTTCAGATTTTAGTAGTTTTGGACGTTAAATAAAGAGTAAATAATAATATTATTAGTGTAAATAATATTATTCGTTTGAATGAAGTTAAATATATATACAGAATTATATTATTCATATGGATACAATAAATATAAATTCAATATTTTCTCGTGAACCCATATTTCAAGAAATAAAAGATCATTTATTAAATTTTGAAGAGCGTTCAAAAGATATAAATTACAAAAAAGGTATTTATATATATGGAACACCTGGTAGTGGTAAAACCGAGTTTATAGTAAAATTATTAAAAGGATTAGATTATGATATAGTGAAATATGATGCAGGAGATGTTAGAAATAAGTCCTTAATAGATACGATAACAAGTAATAATGTATCAAATAGGAATGTATTGGATATGTTTACAAAAAAGGTAAGAAAAATAGCAATAGTTATGGATGAGATTGATGGTATGAATAATGGAGATAAGGGTGGAATAACTGCATTAATAAAATTGATACGTCAAAAGAAGACGAAAAAACAAAGATTAGAAAACAAGTGTACAAATCCAATAATATGTATAGGAAATTATTACATAGATAAAAAGATAAAGGAATTAATGAAGGTCTGTAATGTGTTTGAATTAAAAACCCCGACAAACAATCAAATAAATATAATATTAAAAGGTATTATCCCAAATTACATAGAAATTAAAAAAGAAGATATAAGTGATATACTAATGTATATTCAAGGTGATATGCGTAAGCTACGATTTGTGTATAATTCAGTAGAAAAACAACCGGATGTATTGACAAATGGAAATTTATTGGAATTATTTCGTACAAAATTATATGATGAAGATTCAAAAAAAATAACGCATACTTTATTAACTCGTAAATGTAGTTTTAATGAGCATGAACATTTTATGAATGAAACAGATAGAACCATAGTGGCATTATTGTGGCATGAAAATGTAGTAGATATTTTATCAAAATTCAACATAGAAATAACATATCCATTATATTATAAAATTTTGCAAAATATTTGTATAGCGGATTATATAGATAGAATAACATTTCAAAAGCAGATTTGGCAATTTAATGAAATGAGTTCATTAATAAAGACTTTTTCAAATAATAAATTATTTCATGATGCTATAAACATGAATGATGTAAAATATACGAATGAAATAAGATTTACAAAAGTATTAACCAAATATTCAACAGAATATAATAATATGTTGTTTGTCTACAATCTAACTCAAAGTTTGGATATGGATAAAAAAGATGTAATTTCGTTATTT
>Ga0181555_1000237_pt1 | contig 54309 bp, 68 predicted proteins | sample 011ome_15_FD_145601 | JGI IMG/M metagenome (GOLD analysis project Ga0181555, IMG submission 145601) | Coastal salt marsh microbial communities from the Groves Creek Marsh, Skidaway Island, Georgia - 011504AT metaG (spades assembly) | ecosystem: Environmental > Aquatic > Marine > Intertidal zone...
AATTCCACGTGAGGGACGTACAGAAACTCCTTCGTGAAATTATTCTACCCCGTCTTTGTGATCTAGAACAAGAGATGCAACTTTTACGCAAGACCACGTGGCCAATATGCCAAGCCATGCGTGAACATTACTCGTTCAAGATTGATGAAAATGCAAACATTTCGCGGCAACTTAAGGCCCTGGTGGATCCAGAAGAGTATCAGAGAATTGTTCATATAAAAAATGAATTCAAACATCGGTACTGTGATAAATTTCGTCGTCCATTTTAAGGATGCCATCCTTCGGGGACATTGTGTGTGTTTTGGATCTCGTTTGTCGAAAAAGTATAGGTAAAACGATGCCAGACCAGTTGTTATCTAAAATTGTTAGAACGGCGCGACAGCGGCCAAGGCGCTACGTCCCACCCAAAGAAATACCAATTGAAGCGCCACTAAGAAAGAGACACACAAAGGCTATAGTGAAAAAGAAAGATAAGGGACCTATAAGAAAATGGAAGTTGAAGGGTGAAAGGAGACGCAAGGGGAGATTTTAATATTTAAATATAGTATAAATATGAGTGGATTTATCGTTCCAGCTGCACTGATATTTGCTCTAAATGTAATAACAACACAACCGTCTGCACAGACAAATGACCCAACTATGAAAGCACTCAAGTTGGGCAAGATTCAAGCAAAGCGCAAACGGAAGCCAAATGTTATTAAATTTACACCAAAAACACCGAAGTCACTTACTCGACCTTCTTCGCGGTATTAGATCTATTTGGACATTATTTCCTTGCGTCTATTATTCAACTTTTCAATTAGCTTCTTCTTCCGATCCGCTGGAATATTTTTATTGGACATTATTTGCCCGAGCATATTATCAATCTTTTCAATTTGCATCTTCTTCCGATTCTCTGGAATATTTCTATTGGACATTGTTGCTCTGCGGTTATATCTTCTGTTGACTGGAATATTTCTAGCGCCATTCGGGCCGATCTTTGGTGGTCCATGTTCGTGTTCATGCGTATGTTTTAAACCAGAAATTTTGGGCAAAAGAAACATTAAAAGAACGCCAAACACTACTGCATGAACCAAAAGTCCGGCGGCAGTTGGCGAACCATTCCTGGCTATCCTAAAAAAACGCCCAAGAAAACTCTCGACCAGTTTGTAAGTGGCGGGGTTAGACACCAAATAAAACAAGACGACCGCAAGTATCACCTGCTTATTCATTTATAAATACTAATTATTTTAAATTTTATTTGTAGTTCATGTAACCTTCGCGCTTCTTGATCTCGTTGGCGATCGCCTTTTCTGCCTTGACGACATCCTCGGCGACATCGACAACGGCTTCCTCGGCATCGTCGGCAACCACGATCACGGCAGGACGCTTGAGCATCATGAGACCGTATGAAAGAAGGCCAAATACAAGAGCATGCAGAATAAGACCCATGGTGGAAGGGCATCCTGTGGTCGCGTTCGCAACCTTGAAGAGACCTCCAAAGATCATCTGGACCAGTCGGTAGGTGGCAGGGTTTGCCACGACGAGGAACAGGAGGGCGGCCTGGATAGAAGCCATCACCTTGGGATCACGAAGGATCATGTCAAACATTTTCATCATTTAATGTTATATAAGAGTTTTTTTTCACCCACGCAACTGACTTAAAGAAAAGAGAACAAAGGTAAGTACGAAAAACAAACATGGCTTCTTCTGTTATCAAGTTCTCCGATCTCTCGCTCTCTGACGTAACCTTTTCAGATATTCGCAAGAATGCAAACAACGGTGGCAAGACTATCTTTCTGGGTGGTCGCTCTGGAACTAAACTTTACATTCAGCTTCCAAAGATGAAGGTTCCTTTCGGTCTTGGTGTAAACGAGTATGATGGCAAGACTTCTTACAGTCTTCCTATGGCTGCTGATGATCCGACGTTCGTTGACTTTCTCAAGAAGTTGGATGATCTGGTGGTAACCAAGATCGTTGAGAATGCCGAGACCTACCTGGGAAAGGCCATGAACGAGACTGTGGTACGTGAGGCACTCTATACTGCACTTTTCAGGCCTCCTTCGGATGATAAGTACTCTCCTATTTTCAAGACCAAGGTTTTGGCTAATCAGGATGGCACCTTTGTCCCTCAGGTCTTCACTACGGATCGGCAGGCTTTTGACCTCAACAAGCTCGAGAAGGGTCAATATGTGACTGCGATTGTACACATTCCAAGCATCTGGTTTGTTGGTACCAAGTTTGGTATCACCGTTCGGCTTCAACAGTTGCGGGTTACGCCATCGCAGAAGCTTACCGAGTACGCCTTTGTCGACGAAGATGATGCCGAGGAGGATGACGGAAGTTTTGACGACTCTGAGTAAAATCACAAACTAAAAAATGAAATAGACTAATAGAATGGAATACAACTGTGGAAAATTCCTAAATCAATATGTGGATCGCAGTGATATTCAAGCTTCCTACAACCATCAAGGCTCTAAGGCCATGGTTATAGTGGAGACGCGGTGTGGTTATTGGCTTCCTTTGGTTATTAAGAATGCCCTGGATAAACTCCCCGATTGGAATCTTTATGTCGTGGGACCCACGAAAGTTGTAAACTTTATCAAGGAACATGTTGGTGGAACGTTTATCCCGGTCGTATTGGATGTGGAAGCAATGAACATCGCCATGTACAATTATTTGCTTATGGATGCATCCTTCTGGAAAAAGTTTCGCGAGGAACACATCCTCATATTTCAGATGGATTGCTTGTTGTTAAGGGAACCAAGTGACGACATGTTTGTTTGGGATTACATGGGTCCACTTTGTGGAACCCTAAGTGAATCGGAGTTCATTATGAACGGAGGATTGTCACTAAGAAAGAAAACCGCCATGATCAAGGCATGCGAAACATTTACGGACGATGAACGAAAACTCCCAGAGGACATAGCCTTCACCAGGTGCATGAGGCGTCAGAAGACATTCAACTTGCCAAACATGAACATCTGTTACAAATTTGCAATAGAGACTCTAGGTGACATTGACACCGCCGTGGGAATTCACGGAACTGACAAATATTATGGTGTTGGAACCGGGATGTATGAAAAATTATTTGCTACTGATAAGTAAAGGATGCCTGCCTGTTTTCCTAATATGCAACCCCTCGTGATTGATCACAATCCATTCGTGTTTGTCAAGCCCAAGACGTCCGATAACCAGTTCGCGGCCAGCCACGTCACCCCGGATACCAAGTTCATGTGCAACACTTACACCAATCGCCCCACCCAGATGCTCGCCAGGGCACCAGGCGGGACAGCCGTGCGTTCGGGTGACCCGGTGACCAAGGTGTATCGCTATTCCACCCAGCGTCCGTGAAAACACAACTTAAAGATTTCAGCCATAGTATTACAAATGAAGATCCAGAAGCGTGATGGATCATTCGTTGCCATGAAGTTCGATAAAATTACTCAACGTCTTAAGAACCTCATGACGACAGAAATGAAAAAGGCTATTGATGTGGAACTCATTAGTCAAAAGGTCATTGATAGTTTATATGATGGCATTCATTCCACAGAGATTGATGCCCTGGTCGCCGAAACGGCGGTCGGTATGTCCACGATTCAAACGGAATATGAAGATCTTGCCGCCAGAGTGATCGCAAGCAGTATCCGAAAGCAGATCCCCATGACATTCTCGGATGCTATGTGGAAGTTGAAGGAAACTGAGATTATCAGTGAAGATCTTTGGAACTCAATCGAAACCATTGGAAGGTCCACTGTCAACGAAGCCATCGTTCACGCCAGGGACATGCAAATCAATTTTTTTGGGTTAAAGACACTGGAAAAGTCCTACCTCCAACGGTTAAGTGGAAAACTCGTGGAGAGTCCCCAGTACCTATGGATGCGTGTATCCCTAGGTATTCACGGGGATGACTGGGAAAAGGCCAAGGAGACCTATGAATTGATGTCACAGGGTTACTTCACACATGCCACGCCCACCTTGTTCAATGCCGGAACTCCCAAGCCCCAGATGAGTTCGTGCTTCTTGGTGGCCATGAAGGACGACAGCATTGACGGCATCTACAAGACAGCCCACGAGTGTGCCCAGATCAGCAAGTGGGCCGGTGGAATTGGAATGCACATCCACAACGTTCGCGGCGACGGATCGCACATCAAGGGAACCAACGGAACTTCCAGTGGAATCATCCCGATGCTCAGGGTCTTCAATGCAACCGCCCGCTATGTGAATCAGGCCGGACGGAGGAAGGGGTCCATCGCAGTCTACATCGAACCTTGGCACTCGGACATCGAGGCGTTCATGGACCTGAGGCTAAACCAGGGTGACGAGGAGGCAAGGTGCAGGGATCTCTTCTCGGCTCTGTGGATTCCCGACCTATTCATGGAGAGGGTTCAGGGGGGTGGCAAGTGGTCCCTGTTTTCGCCCGATGACACCAAGGATCTCCCGGACCTCTATGGAAATGCCTTCAAGGAAGCCTACGAACGCTACGAGAAAGAAGGAAAGGCCACGAAGACTATGGATGCCCACGTGCTCTGGCAGAGGATCCTACGCAGTCAGGTGGAGACAGGAACCCCTTACATGCTCTACAAGGATCCGTGCAACGAAAAGAGTAACCAGAAGAACCTGGGAACCATCAAGTGCTCCAATTTGTGCACCGAAATCGTAGAGTACACGGACAAGGACGAGACCGCGGTGTGCAACCTGGCGTCCATCGCACTGCCCAAATTCGTTAACGCAAAGACCAAGAAATTCAACTACCAGTCTTTGATCGACGTGTCCCGAACGGTCACTCGCAACCTAAACAAGGTCATTGACCGGAACTTTTATCCCACCGAACCCGCGCGCAAGTCCAACATGCGCCACCGACCCATCGGCATAGGGGTGCAAGGGTTGGCCGACACCTACATCCTCATGGATATGGCATTTGATTCCGACGAGGCACGTGAACTGAACCACAAGATATTCGAGGCAATCTACTACGGTTCGGTTTTGGAGAGTATGGAGGAAGCGAAAAAGTACGGTGCCTACGAGACGTTCGAGGGGTCGCCCGCCTCCAAGGGTATCCTACAGTTCGATATGTGGGAGCCGTCAAAGTATCCACTGAATCAGAACTGGGACGCACTCAAGGAGGACGTCAAGACCCACGGGATGCGCAACAGTCTGCTTCTGGCACCGATGCCAACCGCTTCGACTTCACAGATTCTTGGGAACAACGAGTGCATAGAGCCCTACACCAGCAATATGTATCTTCGGAGGACACTGGCAGGTGAGTTTGTGGTCATCAACAAACATTTGATCAAGGAACTGATATCATTGGGCATCTGGAATAATGAAACCAAGAATGTCATCATACGCGACAACGGTTCCGTGCAGAACCTGGCGATTCCGGATGAGCTCAAGGCAAAATACAAGACGGTATGGGAGATGTCCCAAAAGGTCCTCATCGATCAGGCTGCCGACCGCGGACGCTTCGTGTGTCAGTCTCAGTCTTTGAATCTATTCTTGGAAGATCCAAACACGAGTAAGATTTCTTCTATGCACATGTACGCATGGAAGCAGGGACTAAAGACGGGAATGTATTATCTTAGAACGCGCCCGAAGGCGAGGGCGGTACAGTTCACCGTGGATCCGGCGGTGTCGCTCGAGGCAGCCAAGGCTGCCTGTTCACTGGAAAACAATGACGAGTGTACTATGTGTTCTGCTTAGCCATAATGGCTTTGAAATCCCTTGACTTCTTACATTCGTCCAAAAACCTAGAGCGTCCATCTTGATTTGAATCCATTAGCGACGCGATAATCAAATATTCAACCGAACCTTCCTTTCTGCGCTTCCACGCATAAAAGATGGCCATCACAAACAGACCTAGTGCGATTCCGACTAAAATCATTTTGTAGTTAATTAAATCAATGGTGCAATCTTTATCCCCGTCGTTGCAGGTTTTTACAGCGAGTGTCGCGAAGAAACTAGTGAACATAATGGTGAAAAATATTGCCGGTATCAAAAGCATCCATCGGATGAATACGATCTTTCCAATTCCACCCCACGCCATCAACTTGCACGTACTCTTGGTGGACCGAAGTAGGAACATCGAGAAAAGGTCATGAAGGGCTATAACCATGATCATGCTCATCAACATAAAAGCGTTTTCCTTCATCTATTAATTATCAGACAATTTATATTTAGGTTTAAAATTTTTACATCGTTCCTTTAGACTATCCGTCTTGAATATCAGAAACTTTTCGATAGGGAATCCAAAAATACTCAGGAATACGAACATGAACCCGGAAAATGCTGCATAGGAATAAAAAATATCTATGTTTCTGCCGAAATAAAAGTATCCAGAAAGCAGAGAGAAGCCAAACGCAAGAAGGCGAATGAACCACTTTGTTCCGCGCATCATATTTTCTCTGTCTTCGCTCGCGAGGTAGTCTGGGCATCCGAATGACTTGACGAAAATGAAAGGAATGAGTTCAAGTACGAAACTATTAATAATCAATGATGCGAAACCTACCTTCGCCCTAATAAGAAATGATTCGGTTTCTTCTGGTGTCATCTTACTTTATGGAGAGAAAATTGCCAAGGATGGTGTAGGTTGGGGCACCGCCTAAACCGGTCACGATGGAATTTATGAAATATGCAAAAATTAGTGACCCCGTGACATAAACGATTATCATTCGATCTTGTGGTCCAAACACATCTCCAAATAATATTGGACCGGCTAAATACATAGAAACACCAAAAGCAAGTATAGTTCCACTTAACCACGAAAAAAAGATCATCGCCCTAATAATCTTTGGAGAATCTTTGGCAAACTCAACAGAGTCCTGTGTCTTGAAGTATGAACCCCATAACGTTTCAACCGCCAATATGAAAATGAATGTAATCATCGCAAATAACACCGTCGGATCTAAAAGTGTAGTTTGGATATTTTTTATAAGGTCGCTTGTTTCGTTCGTGCCCACGCCTGGGGTTCCGGTGATGTCAATCTTCATCTATTATGACCTGATATTAATTTTCATTCAGGGACCGACGACGAAGTCCGTCGGACTTCAGAGACCAGAGCTCGGACAATGAACCTCTTTTTACTTTCGTGGGATCCCGAAGTTTGTGCAAGTAGGCACATCAACAAACACGTGGGCAAAATGATTTTGGAAATCACCCAGATGATGTATACGGCATGGCACATACTTCATCCGGGTGGTGATTGGATGAACCAATGTCCACTGAACAAGAAGGGCGAAAATGGATACAAACGCATCTCGAACATCAACCACCCCATGGCAATCTGGGTGAGGTCGGCGGAAACCAACTACATCTTTGCCGCCCGTCTGGCCATCGAGTTGGGCAAAGAGTTCGAGCGCAGATACAAACACCCCCACGCCAGTCTGGAGCATGCCAGGTGGCTGGCAGAGCATATTCCAGAATGTATCCACAATGTTTCGCTAAAGTCACAGTACGGAGTTTTGAATCTCGAAGAAAATGTCGAGCCCGTACCGCTTTGCATGCCCGATACATATCATGACCCGGATCCCGTGGTGGCATACAATAATTACTACGTCGGCGAGAAACTCAAGATGGCTTGAAGTTGTCAAACGAAAACATTGTCTCCAAAGCCGTCGCCGTATTTATCTTTTTGATTACACACACCTGGTGAACCCAATCCGGTTTCTTCCACTTGCTGATGCCCTTTGGAAGGGTGATGTGCTTTTCGCACCAAGGTCTGAGATCTTTCACCGAAAACTTGTCAATCTGTTCCTTGGTTTCGCACTGATCCACCGTGGTAATCTTGGGAATGAGACTGTCCAGCGGGTCACCCTTATCGCCAATCACCGGTGCCATCAAGTCATTGACGGGCTTCTTCAACTTTTCAAAGTAGTATTTGTAATCTAATTTTACATCATTTTCTTCCACGTAGACCGGGTCTTCGGCTTTCTCAAACATCTTGTGCTTGGGATTTCCGGTGTCCGTCACAAGATAACTCACTCGCTCCCCCTGTCTAGGTTCGGATCCAGGTCTTCGCTGCCACATTTTGTCCCTAACCCAGACATGAGGAAGATTGCGTTTGTTGTATATCTTGACACTGTCTTTTTCGCTCTTGCCCTGGTTATAAGTCTCGTAGACCTCCGAATCAGCACCAAGCTCCGTACGAAAACCGTCATCTTTTAGGGACCTGGTTTCCAAAAGCAACTCATTGGATACTTTGCCGTCCAATAGTTCTTTGCCCTTGGTCATAGCATATTCAAGTGCCGGTGCCGAGTCGTTTGATTCCAGTAGGATGTCCAGGATTTTCTTGCCAACCTCGCGATTGAACGGCGACTGATCCCTTCGTATGACCTGAAGACCCTTGATGTCCACCTTCTCCAACTCCATCTCGCCCTTCTTGTTCTGTACCCACATCTTGGCCGCGTAACGCTTCTTCGAGTAGAGAATGTACGGACAGTAGACCTTCTCCAATTCCAATTCATTGGGTGGCGGAAAAACACACATCTCCGCCGCCTTCTCGCCCAACTTCCACGCGGTGGCGATCTTTTCGTCCATCGTCAATGAATCATCCAACTTAAATTTGACCATCACCGAGTCCGTATCACCGTAGACAACCTCGGCACCCTCAAAGTTTCCCTCGACCGTCGCCTTGGTCTCGTCGATCATCTGACGCCCTCGCGACGTCACGGCCGATGCGATGACCTTCAGACCTAACATCCCCTTGCTGACACCGGTAAATCCATACACCGAATTCATCACGACCTTGTAAGCCAACTGCTTACCGTTGTAGACCGCTTCCAGCGGGGTTCCCTTGGTCCTCGCCATGTCCTTCTTGGCCTGACTGCGGAAGTTCTTTAGATCGGCAAGAATCTTTGGCAACAGTGCAAAAGTCTTGGCGTCTTCGTCCTTGCGCTTGGATACAAAGTAATGCTTCTCACCTTCAATCTCAAATTCTTCATAATCGTAATAGTTCTTATTTACCTTACTTTTGTCAAAAATATAAGTCGAATAACACAAGTTATGGGCTCGCATGATACTTGGATATAGACTGGCGAAATCCAGGGCCACGATGGGCTCGTAGTAGGCACCTTTCTTGGGTTCCAGAACGGTCGCCCCCTGGAATTTCTCCTCCTCTTCGTCGGTCTGATCTCTCTTGGAATCAATTACGGGAATGCAATAACCATTTTCGGTGGCAGTCTTGACCATCAGACTGAAGACCTTAATCTGCTGACCCCGCTCGGTGAGAAAACTCAACGGAACCCACGTGGCCTTCGCCATCTCGATGAGGTTCGGGATGGTCTTTAACTTGTCCATGATTTGAATGGGCAGAATGGTATCCTTTATACAGTACTCACTGACTTCACCGATCTCATTGGCATCTTGACGCCTCCAACGGTCGAATATTTCCATCGGCGGCATGTCAATCTTTTTGTCACCAAGCAGAACCTTGCTGACGTTGTTCAGAGAGTACGAGTCCAAGTTAAGATCCCTCTTGACCAACTGCATCATGTCAAACACAAAACGACCGCTCATTGGAAGCATCTTCATCTTGTTGTCCCCCAGGGCGCTCGACGAAAGGAACTTCTCGGTCAGACTGCTTCTACCACGTTCATCTCGAAATCTCCCGAATGCACTGAATTGTTTCATAAACTTCCAATCACCTTCGTAACGTCGCATAATGTACTCAAAATCAAATCCAAATACGTTCCATCCGGTAATGATATCCAAATCCCATTCATGAACCAGTTCTTTAAAGCCAATAAGCAATTCTTTCTCATCTTTATAAACAAATGTCCGATCCTCTTGACATGGACCCACCGAAAGACCCCGCTGCATCAGTTCAGGACGACCATAGTCCTGACGCGTCACCGCGATCTGAAATACGAGATCTTCTTTTTTGGTTGGTTGGGGAAACGAACCAGAATCACTAAAGCACTCAATATCAAAAGACCCCGTGCGAAATGGAGCAATATCTTGGCGATCCAGAGGCGTCAAATCTTTGTACGATTCAACTTCTATCTCTATGTCGCAGGTGGTCTCGTTGTGCCTTGGTGAACGATCCACGACTTCAATCCAACCCGTAGATGAACAACCAGATATGTGGAGTACCCTTAGAACTGGATCCAAGTTCGCTTCATAATTTTGAAAGGTTGAATTGTAACTGTAGTGAAACTTTATCTTATTCCCCATAGTTCTCATGGATTTCTTAGTGTTGAAAATCATTTTGACCATGGGTACCTTCTTCCCACCCTGAAATCCCCACAAGTTGGTGGCACGATGTTTTTCAAATTTATACACAGATGGCCAAATATATTCAGACCAGTCTTTTTGTTCTTTTATATGCTCAGGACAATCACGGCACCACATGTTGTTGTGCTTTTCGCAAGGAAGTCGTTGCTCTTTAGTATCAGATTTCAGTACCTTCTCAAATAGAAGCTTTAAAATAGTCGAATGATTGACATTTGGTGCATCCTTGTTCATATTGTACCCAAGGTAGAAGAAGGGCTTGAATGGAAATTTTACACAGACGCTCTTGCCATCTTCGGTTCGTCCAAATGCATAGACCCTGAAATGCGTTTCACCGGTTTCTGGATCTTCATAGTCATGTCCTTCCCAGGTCAAGGTCTGAAACTGAACCCTTTCCATTTAGTTATTTTGGCGTAATTTTTTTAATACCCAATTGTAAAGATATGTCTGGTGCACTGGTAAATCTTGTAGCCAAGGGAGCCCAGGATGCCTTCTTGACGGGCAAGCCTGAGGTGTCCTTCTTCCAATCGATGTACAAGCGTCACACCAACTTCGCGCAGTTCCCGGTGGAGCTGTTCCCTATCGGTACCGCTGGTCCCAATCAGACCATCAGCCTGCCCATCACGCGCAAGGGTGATCTTCTCACTTACATGTGGGCGGAGACTGCCGCGGCTGTGTCCACGATCTTTGGTTCAGAGTCTTCTACGCCTGCTCTATTCCGTCTTTATGTGGGAGGTCAGCTGATTGAGGAGCACGACGCTTTCTACGCCAACTCACTTTACACCAAGTTCCTTACCAATACGGGATCTAAGGGATTCGCCGGAAACAATGCCGGCGCTCCTGAGGCTAGCACATGGCTTCCTTTCCACTTCTCGTGCTGTGACGAAGCCGGATGTGCCCTCCCGCTCGTGGCGCTCCAGTACCACGATGTCGAGGTGCGAATTCAGTTCGGGTCCGGAACTGGTGCTAACACCAAGTACTACGCCAACTACATCCAACTCGATACCGACGAGCGTGCGGCGATGGCTAACGCACCCAGGGAGATGCTGATCACCCAGGTTCAGCGCATTCAGCCAGAGACCACTACTGCTGCTCCCAAGGTGGACTTGTCCTACTTCAACCACCCCGTGAAATGTCTTCTGTGGGGTGGCTCGGATGTCAACGTGAATCCGTTTACTTTCACGGACGCTAAGCTTAACCTCAACGGTGTTGATACGTTCGATCCTATGTCGAATGTCTATTTCGCATATGTCCAGTCTTATCATCACAGCTCCAACGGAAGCGATATGCAGTCCAAGGCACAAATGAACGGTGCTACTAACAATTATTCCGATAGGTTGTATATGTACTCATTTGCCCTCAAGGCGGACAAGTATCAGCCCTGTGGTACTTGCAACTTCTCACGTCTGGATAATGCCGAGATCAAGTTTACAGGCGGTGCGAATGCTCTCAACTGGTTTTACGGTGTCAACTACAACATCTTCCGTGTCCAGAACGGCATGGGCGGCGTTGCATTCGCCAATTAAACAGTTCAAGCGAACACTTAAAAATGGCAAAAGGAGAGCAGTCCGATCGCGAACGTAAAAGGGACTCGGACAAAAAACATACAGAAAAATCTACTTATACTAAGAAACATACTAGGACTAAATCACACTGTTAAACGAATTAAACATCGTTTAATAATATGAAGTTTAGGGTCAAGATAGAAGACAACATAGACAAAGAATATGTTAAAGAGGGTCTTCGTGTTTTTCTTGCTATAGATAAGGCTGGTCAAGGTATATCTGATAAGATAAAAAACAACATGCGTCGTCTGTTGAGATCCATTGCCACAAAAAACAAGTTGGACTACACAATCTTGAGAATTGGTAATAACGAAGAGTTTATCAAGGGCGAAAAAGACATCATAGGATTGGTGGACGAAGTTTTACCGGGAGGTGGAGGTCACTGGGGTTCATTTTATTATTCACGTAAAGATGATACAATCATAGTCTATGATCCAGCCGGTCCTCATAATAAATCATTTGAAAAAGATCTACGTAAATATACAAAACGCGTGAAAACTGTTGGATGTGGAAAGTGCAAGATGACAGAGGCTGCCGAAAAGATAAGACCTGGAAAAATAATTCGTCAACCGGCAGCTGGAATTTACAAAGGAAAAGATACTTCTTACGCTTCACAACACCAATTTTGTTTTGCAGAATCACTGTTGTTCCTCGAAGAATATATCAAACAAAGGGAAGTAAGTAGTTGTAAAACACCAAGGGAATCATTGATTATCATAAAAAACTACATTTTGGAACTTGCCAAAAGGCTCAAATACTACAACAATGTTCCCAAAGAATTCAAATATATATGGGATTCTTCAAAAAAAGAACCAGTTCCTATATAATATGAACACCATACCACTAACATTTGCCTTTATAGCAGCATTCCTGAACGCGAAAAACGAAAACGGACCCGTGGCCAAGGCATGGAGACTAGGCAGAAATCAGTTGGTCAGAAGTCGCAGCGGTTCGGCACTCAAGTCTCTCCGTAAAGACGAAGAACATCCACAATCGCGGGATGCCTCTCCACGTCGGCGACCGTAAAGTAAACCACAGACATGTGCATCCGATGTTCTGGTTCGGCATGGCTTAGCCGTTCCAGAATGTCCGACAGCCCATTCACGTCGTAGCCACGATCGTGCTGGTTGGGGTCGCCCGTCACGACCATCTTGGATCCCTTGCCGATCCGCGTCAGAATCATCTTTAGCTGATTAGGGGTCGCGTTCTGCATCTCGTCGGCGATGATCCAACTCTTCTCGAACGTGCGACCTCGCATGAACGCCAGGGGGCAGACCTCAATCTTCTTCTGCTGACAGAGACGAATGACCTGCTGGGCGCCCCAACGATCGTAGAACACGTCGAACACAGGCTGGACCCACGGCTCCATCTTCTCCTCGAGCGATCCGGGAAGGAAACCATGCTGCTCCTCGACACTGACCGCCGGACGGGTGATGATGATCTTCTCGATCTTCTTCTCCTCCATGGCCCTGACCGCATGTTCGCATGCAATCATCGTCTTTCCTGTACCACTCGGACCCGTGGCGAACACAATTGACTTCCTCTTGTCTTGAAGGACTTGATCATAACGTACCTGAGATGGATTTTTAGGTTCAATACGTTTACTCCCCACCCCAGTGAAATAACAAGCCCGTGCCAAGAGTCTCATTAGTATTTTGTCAGATTATAATAAGATGAACTTTTGTCCAACACCTAGAACCTATGGAGTTTTTCCACGACCGACAATCGTTGTGACCAAGGATATGTCACAACACATTTATATGAGCAAAGTCCCCAAGGGTGTTGATGTGCGACTCATCTTCTACCGTAAAGGTAAAGCACACACGAGAACACTTAAAGTAGAGTATGCATTGGATCCAGAGATAGATTCCGAATAAAATGTCCCGGAATAGTAGTATGTTTGACGGCAAAGGACTTGTCGTCATCACGAAGGATGGTTGTAAATATTGTGATTTAGCTAGGGTTTTCCTTTCAAAGAAGAAGATAGATTATACGGTGTTAGAAAATACAGAAGTGGATATCGATGACGTGAAAAAATGGACAAATCATAAAACATTTCCTTTCATTTTTTGGAATCACGAGTTCATCGGTGGCTATGATGAACTTAGAATGCGGTTTTCCACCGGTGAACTTCCTAAAAAGTTGGGACTGACCGTGGAACATTGCGATTTCTAGTTAAATAATTAAACTGACTACTCAGTAGTGGCAATGATTTCAAGAACAGCAACAACAACACGGTTTATTCCAAAGACTACCATGCGAAAACCAACGGTAGCAACTAATTTTAAACCTATGACCCTAAATTCGCCTTCGCTCAAGGTTAGTTATACGGACTTTATCAAGGAGGTCAAGGATCACACTGTTATTGAAGCTCATTACAATAAACAAGAAGGCGTCGTGAAGTATCTCACCGTCACCGGAGACTATGCCGAAACCAATATAGTCCCCAACGATCGCTTCTGGGATATGACCGTGGATAACGGGCTCAACTTGTATATCGACGATATAAAGATGGATGTCAGCGTGACGGACGCGGTCAGTGTTGTCTTTTGGTTTGCGTTCATGATCTTTTTGATTAAGGGGGTCCTGGACACGCAAAAGGGCGGCGGGGTCGGTGGAAATCCATTCCTGAAAAGTTCGGAGTTTGATATGGACGAAGAGATCTCCACCAGGTTCGAGGACGTCGAGGGCATCGACAACGCCAAGGATGAACTAGAGGAACTCGTGGACTTTTTGCGGAACCCAGAGAGGTACGCCGGGACCGGTGCCAGGATTCCCAAGGGAGCCCTTCTATCTGGAGCTCCGGGGACAGGAAAGACCCTTCTCGCCCGCGCCATCGCCGGTGAGTCTAGCGTTCCATTCATCCAGTGCTCGGCGTCGTCCTTCGTGGAGATGTTCGTCGGCGTGGGTGCAAAGCGGGTCAGGGACCTATTTGCCCAAGCACGTGCCAATCAACCTTGTATCGTTTTCATAGACGAGATCGATGCCATCGGGAAGAAGCGCGGCGGTCAGGGTCCCATCTCCAACGATGAGAGGGAACAGACGATCAATCAACTCCTGACAGAGATGGACGGATTTGACGACACGTCGCAGATCGTGGTCATTGCCGCAACCAACCGAGTGGATATTCTCGACGAGGCACTGATCCGCCCGGGAAGGTTCGACCGCAAGATTCAAGTGAGTCTGCCCAGTGTCACCGGAAGGAACAAGATTTTGGGGGTTCACACCAGGGACAAGAAGCTGGCCAAGGGTCTCTCACTGGAAAGTATCGCCAAGCAGACCACCGGGTTCAGTGGCGCAGACCTTGCCAATCTCATGAACGAGTGCGCGATCAGGGCGGTCCGCGAAGGAGACGGGACAATCACAGAGTCCATCGTGGAAGACTGCTACCAGAGGGTTATCGTGGGAACCAAGAACAAAGACGTCGTCATTTCACCCGCCAAGAAGGAGTTGGTGGCCTACCACGAGGCGGGACATGCCGTCATGGGAGCCCTGATGCCCGACTACGACAAGGTCCGAAAGGTCAGCATCATCTCGCGCGGAGATGCCGGGGGCGTCACGTTCTTTCAGCCTTCCGAGGAGAATCAGGACTCCGGGCTCTACAGCAAAAGGTACCTCCTCTCGCAGATCAAGGTGGCGCTGGGTGGCATGATCGCCGAGGAGATTGTCTACGGAGAGGACAATGCGACCACCGGAGCCTCGAGCGACCTCGCGCAGGTCTTCATGATCGCCAGGCAGATGGTGACCAACATGGGATTCGGTGTCAGTCTGGGGAAGCAAAATGCCGACCCGCAGTATCTATCCGAATCCACCAACCAGGACATAGACGACGAGATTCACGACCTTGTTGACAAGTGCTACGAGGAGGCACGCATGTTGCTCGTGGAAAATCGCCCGGCACTGGAAATGGTCAAGGATGAACTTCTGGAAAAGGAAATCATCGACGGTCAGTTTGTCTACGATCTTTTCAAGGACTGCGTCGAACTTGAGTGAAAAGGTTTCTAGCCAAGTAACAAGTAGAACTTCAGCTTCCGTAGCTCAGTGGCAGAGCGCAAGACTAGTAATCTTGAGGCCCTCGGTTCAATCCCGAGTGGAAGCAACCTTCTTAATTAAAGAAAATACCTCTATAATTAAGAAATGCTCACGGCTTCGGCACCGACGTTCCGGTTGATGGCGGACTGGGAACGTACCAACAAGTGCCGGGTCATGTGGCCATACCGCAAAGACGTCTGGAGGAAGAATGCCGCCCCAGTGCAGGAAACTATGATCTCCGTCGTCTCTGCGATACACGAATTGGGCACCGAGGTGACCGTCTATACCAAACCAGACCTATACAATTCGACGCGTGGAAGATTTCCCAAGGACATCGCCGTAAATCGTCTTGAATACAACGACATCTGGGTGAGGGACACGGGACCGACCTATGTGATGAATGATATAATCAAGGAGGTCAAGGGAATCGACTGGAACTTCAATGCCTATGGTGGAATCTACAAGGACTTTGCCGACGACAATAATCTCGCCAGGCGACTCATGTGTCAGATGAAGATGGGAACGCTGGACGGGACCTACATCACAGCCGAGGGCGGTGCCTTCGTGACCGACGGCGAGGGAACGGTCATCACGACCGAGAGCGTCATCTTGAATCCAAATAGAAATCCAGGACTGACCAAGGAAAAGGCAGAAGAGGTAATGAAAAGGCTGTTCGACGTCGACACGATCATCTGGCTCAAAGACGGACTCTACGGCGACCTTGACACCGACGGTCACGCAGATAACCTGGTGGCATTCGTGAATCCCAAGGAAGTCCTACTTGCCTGGTCGGATGATCCACTCGACCCACAGCACTTTATTTCGGTCACTGCCGAAAATACTTTATTGGCGCACGGACTCAAGGTTCATCGCGTTCATTGTCCCATGCCGATGTTTGTTCAGAAGGAAGACATGGAAGGCATCGAGATCAACAAGGACACATTCAGGCGTGGCGTCGGTGACACGCTCCCCGCTTCTTATATCAACTACTATCGCGCAAAGGATGGAATTGTTCTACCTATTTACGGGAGTCTCATGACCGACAACGAGGCGGTTGATACATTCAAACGCGTCTTCAAGGGGAAGAGGATCATTTCTGTGGATGCTCGAGAGCTGCTATTGGGCGGAGGGTCGATCCACTGCGCTACTAATTAAACATTTAAATGTTAGACAGTAGTATAATCTGAAAAACGACGGAACATATAATTATTACTGGCACTGGACGTTGCGGGACAACGTTTCTTATGGCAATTTTCACTCTTTTGGACATGGACACTGGTTTTGATAAACACAGTATCACAGATCATTTCTGTCCGATATCAAAAGGTGGATTGGAACCATCAAACATCAATCAACCAAAGATATTAAAAGATCCAAATTTTTTAATTTATATTGAAGATTATATTACAAAAAACAAGAAAATACCAGACTACGTAATAATTCCTATAAGAGATTTTAAAGAATCGGCAAAGTCTAGATATAATAATTCAGTAAGGTCAGGTGTATTTATCGAATCAATAGACTCTGTATTTTTAGATAAGTATTCACATGGTAATGGTGGTTTGTGGAACGCACGAGATATAAATGAACAAGTAGAATTTTATAACAAGTGTTTTGCAAAATACATCCGCACTATGGTTGAATATGATCTAAAAACAATATTTTTAGATTTTGAAAAAATGACAATGAGTCACATATATCTATATGATTCGCTCAAACATCTTTTACCGAAAGACATTACTTTGGACATCTTTTTAGAAGTCTGGACTGAAGCCACAAAAATTTGTAAAACAAAATTCATAAGGTAGTTAAAGAAATTCTTCTAAGCTATAGTAACATGACGATAACCAGGCTGCTTCTTGAGACGGTCACAGAGAACTTTACGATGGGCAATTACACAAGCGACTACGTGAGTGACTTCACGAGCGACATCGAGATTCCTTATGCAGAGGCTGATACTTCCAGAGCCGTAATGCTCAGGGCGGCTGGTTCGGTCATGTTCGTTTTTCTTTCCTTTTTTCTTCGGTAATTTTACGATAAATGAATGACCTAGGAAAGGTAGCGCTCTTTGAAGTTGCCATCAAACATGATGGTGACCCCGTGACCAGTCCTTTGAACGACTCAAAAAAACTGAAGAAGCTTCTCCGGGACGTTGCTAAAGTATGCAAACTCACAGTACTTAAAACATCAACTCATCAATTTGAACCCTACGGAGTTACGAGTTTATTCTTATTGTCCGAGTCACACCTTTCCATTCATACATGGCCAGAACATGGAAAGTTTGCAATGGATGTCTATTCATGCAACGACAATTACAATGAAGAAAACATAGAAAGTATTATAAGAAAATATCTACCAGTGGAATGTATTCAAGTACAAATTAAGCGTCGTATATTTAAAGATATAATCAAATGACTAGTTAAATGCTCTACCCCATCAGTTTCTGCTTTCCTACATCTCGAGTCCTTCCGATGAGGACCACCAAGACCAAGGAAATCAACGACATCGTTCCAGGCGATGTGGACTCAATCGAAAACAAGGACACTTACATGGAAGAATATGCCAAATCTAAGTACGTGTACACACAGAGAACAAAAGGTTTTGATTGTTTTAAACATCTTGAAATTTTAGCTGCAGGTTCCGTACCGTTATATGAAGAGTCGTGGACCATCCCCAAGTTCACCATGACCCACTACAACAAGGAACTTTTAGATAAGGGCGAGCAGGCAAATGCATTTGAATGGCGCGATCATTTCATGAAACACCTGACGGCACCCGCAATGGTCCGATATATTTGCGATTCTATCGGCGTCCAAAATCCAAAAAGCGTCTTATTCATGGACAATTCGGTGCCACTTGTTAGAGATTATCTGTCTCTGGGTCTTTTCTACGGATGTAAGGAACTTTTCGGTGATAAGTTAGACGTTCTTGAAGAAATTCCGTATGCCTATGAAGATTTTGAAGGCGACCTAGATGAACCAAACTGTACCAAACTTCTTCCAGTGTCAGCAAAATCAAAGACAAGACCCGAAGAAATAAACGCAAAACTGTGGGCAAATGACTACGATCTCGTTCTATTTCCAGCAATCCTGAGGGGGACTTCTTTGCACAATCTTCAAGAGGTGATCAGATCTGGATTCCCTCGTGAAAAAATTGTTCTGTGTATCGGCGAAGATGAACCTTTTTCTAAGTTCAAAGAACTGCCGGTGGTGACACAGATGGTGAGTGACTTTAATTTATTTGTTAAGGAGATTGATTGATTTTGGTAAAAATGTATTTGTTTCAATTGGAACGTGAATAAATTCAATACCTCTCCTCTGACAAATATCTTTACGCTCTTCTACGCACTTTTTTATTTCATTTAAATCCGTATATTGAGGTTTGTTATATTCTTGATGAGAACAATTCATTAGTTTATTTTGAATAAATCTCTCGTCACCAAAATAAGACAAATGCCATCCGCCATTTTTAATAATCCGTACTCCTGGTCTCGTTTTCATGTCTGGATGGTTAACTCTAAATATATCAGAAAATGTAAAACGAACGCGTTGTGAATCGGATTCAAATTCATCCCGAAACATTCCATAAGGAAGGAGACGAGTACCTTCAACCCACGGATTTTTATCTTTAGTTGTTATATTGAAATAGTACATATCCATAATAAACATTGTGAATGGTGTATCAATGTCGTTTTTTTTAATTAATTCAATTTCATATGAATTTGGTATTTCATCTACATCTGAAATAATTATGATGTCATGGTCTTGTGGTTTTAAATTTTCAATTCCTTTCTTTATACACATTCGCTGATAAATTTCATTGTCCCATGGATTATCTGTGTTTGGACAATCGTCAACTATGACATGTTCAATTTTATGAAGGTAATCCTTATAACGCTCTTTAATTATGTCAAATAATAATTTTTTGGGTTTACCAGCAAAAGTGTGTGTAGCTTCTACTAGTACAAATTTATCCACGTGATCATTTAATTCTTTAAGACGTAATTCAAGAATATCTAGTTCATTGTAAAATATAAAACAATCTATGACCTTTCTCATTTATTTTAAGTATAATTAAATCTTTAATTACTATTATATCCTTTTTCTATTCCTAAAACCTTTTGATTTTTGTGGTGTTCTCCACGAATCGCCATATCTATTAGATAAATTTGAAATATGATTTTTTGGAAAATATAATTTTTCATTTTTCCACGTATATTCAATTAGAGGATAACACTCGGACCAGATTACATCTTCCCATATAACAAAAACATCACCTTTAATATTTTTCCGTGAAATATAAAAATCAATAGAGGCATACATATCATTTTCTTTTGTTTTTATGATATTTTTAGATGATCCTATCCCATAATCATATGTTCTGTTAAGATTATTTTCATCTAATATTTTTACAATTTTATCAAAATTAGATTCATCTATTATGATATCAACATCATCATCATGATTAATGCATGAATTGTCACGAACTATTCCTAATAATGTACCAAAACCTATGAACCAATCACTAATGTTATGTTCATTTAATAATTTAATTATCATTAGTAGAGTGTTATTTAACCTATCTTCGTTCTGCGTCTCACCGCTCATATAAAACTATTTATAAATTTATAATGGACGAAAAAACGTACTGGAACGATTTTTATAATAACAAAGAAATAAACAAAGAATGTTCCGATTTTTGTATTTTTGTTATTAATTACTTCAAGTCTATGAACAACATCACGAGTATAGTGGACTGTGGATGTGGAAATGGACGCGATAGTTATGAATTGTCTAAAAAATACATAGTTGATGCGGTAGATAATTCCGGATTTATTCCAGAGAGTAATAAAAATGTAAATTTTATATGCAAAGACTTTGTTGATATGAATAAAGATATATACGATTTAGTTTATTCGCGTTTTACATTTCATAGTATTACAAACGAAAACCACGATCAATTTTTAAAAACAATAAAAGAGGGTGCATATTTGGCAATTGAAGCCAGGAGTTCAAAAGGAATAGATGAATACGTACATCATGGAAGAACACATTATAGAAATTACATAGATTACAATTACATCGAAGATCTTCTAATTAAAAATAATTTCAAAATACTTTTTTCTAAAGAAGGAAAAGATATGGCTAAATATAAAAATGAAAATCCAATTTGTATAAGAATTATATGTTTAAAACATTGACAGAATCCTGAATTATCATGTCCACTGGATCCGTGTCGCACTCCGTCGGAGTGTCTTTGAGGTCGTTGGGGTCGTAGCCAAAGTTCTTTACCATCTCCTTGAGTGCCATGCGCTCCTTAGGATTCAGACACGGCTTCCTCGAATACACTTGAATGAAGTCTGGACCAGCACTCACGATGGAGAAACGCTTGAAGTCCGTAGCCAAGATGTTGTACTCCGCACGAACCCATGGAAGGACCGGGAACGACAACCTACACGGAGACGTGGTGCAGTCCACCCTTCCTTTGATGCCGGTCAGGGGTGCGGTCGAACTTCCGTGGTGACACTTGGTGTCCGCCTCCAGGACCGGAGCGTCCTTGTTAATGTGCCTGTAAATTCCACGAGTTCCAATGCAGTCCATCTGTCCCTCTGCATTGAAACCTCGTTTCATGGATGCCTGCTCGTACCAGACACCGCTGTACATGTCGATCTGCTGAAGCGTGATCATCTTATTACTATTATCACTTATTCATTAAACGAGTTGATAAAAGCGCAACCATCCCGGTCATCACAAGCATCTGCTGGGACATCACCAACAACTTTGAACCCGTGGTCCTAGGAAAGAAGTCCCCGTAGCCCACGGTAGACGTTGTACTGAAACTGAAGTAATAGGGGTCCAAGACATTGGCGAATCCAAAGGAGTCCTTGGGCATCCTGCTGTAGAGCCAGCCATAGAACAGCGCCACGATGACAATCAGAGTAAAATCTTCAAAAAGAAACATACTTTATCATTACTTGAGAGAAATTCCATACACCACCGGAGGCATCCCCGGAGGCAAGGCGATCTCTGGAGTCCCCTCGATGATCGCGATACCGTTGGCGTCCCTTATTTTGATTCCAGGGAGCGGCGGGGGGTCGCTTGGATCGACATAGCCCGAGACCTTGCGCATGGGCACCGATATCTGATGAACACCCTCGGTGATCGCGTGACCGTTTGTATTATAAACACGTCTCCCGGGCAAAATGTCAGTGATAAACGCCTCTGTGTGATTGGGAGGTCCCGTGATTAAGGGCGGTGCAGATATCACACTACCACCCCAGACAGTCTTGGTGGGTGCATAGAATCTGGCAAGCTCCTGGGGATCCATAGGGTCGTTGAGGATTATGGCGAGCAAAAGTATAGTCGCAATAATTAGAATATACAAATTCATCCTTATTAAAGATATGGATTTAAATTAAATAAATGGAAGACCGAACCAAATTCAGACAGTATCTTGAAGCCAACCTGATTGAACTGGATCCTTCTAGAAATCCAAAGGAAAAGGGACTGGAACACCTATGCAAGGCAATCCTTTGCTTTTCATTTGAACATGGTGATGACGTTTTGAACGTCGCACTGGACAACCAGACACCCTTCCCGGTGCCACACCTGCGCTCGATTGCTAGGGACATCTTTAAAAATTATCATCCTAAAGTCTAAAATCCTTTAATTTTATTAATAGTTTGAACTGGTGTATTTTCATCTAGTTCTTTTTGCAAAGGTCCGCTATTATTTGATATTTCTTTAGATACAGTTATTTCGTTTTGAATTTCATTAACTCTTTTCCATACACAAATAAAGTCAATCCATATATCATAAAATGGCAAAATATGAAATGTTTCTATTACTTTCATTGGATAAACTATTTCATCTGACATTTGTTTACTTGACCAATAGGCAAGTGCCTGACCAGCATCAGAATAAAATCTCCAATTATCTCCTGGATGACAATGGTACGCACCATTTGATGGAGCATTAACATAAATATAACCTCCTAATTTTAAAATTCTTGACATCTCTCTAAAGGTTAGCCAAAAACAAGGATCATGTTCAAAACATGATGTAGATACTATCAAATCAATTGAACCAGTTTCAAAAGGAAGAGGTTGACCAGGTTTTACGACGATATCCACTGATTCATGTTCTTCTATATCAATACAAATGTATTTCATCCCAAGTTTTTCGAAATGTTCACGTAAACTTCCATTAACATTTAGTCCTCCTAGATCAATTACAGTAAAATCACTTTTTCCATAAATCTTTGCAAATGATTTTCCAGAAAAATCTGCCGTTATATGCATTTAATAGTTATTGTTTCTATATCTTTAATTAAAACTCATCTTCAAAACTGATGGACTTGTTGGCGTCACTTCCCACGCCCATCTTGCTGTATTCGCTTACCCGCTTCTCGAAGAATGAAGTCTTGCCTTCCAGTGAAATCATCTCCATAAAATCGAACGGATTCTTCGCGTTCCAGATGGGTGCCACGCCAAACTGCTTCAATAGCCTGTCCGCCACAAACTGAATGTAGGTGGTCATGCTATCGGAATTCATCCCAATCAGTCTGCACGGAAGCGCGTCGCAGATGAACTCGGTCTCGATGTGAACCGCACTCCGCACGATGTCCTGGATCCGCTCGGCGGACGGCTTCTGCTCGAGGTGGTGGTACAAGGCCACCGCAAAGTCGCAGTGAAGTCCCTCGTCCCGCGAGATGAGTTCGTTAGAAAAGCACAGACCGGGCATAAGTCCACGCTTCTTCAGCCAGTAGATGGCACAGAAGGCACCGCTGAAAAAGATACCCTCGACACATGCGAATGCCACCAACCTTTCGACAAATGGTCGATCCCTGTTGAACCAATTCATCGCCCACTCGGCCTTCTTTTGGATGCACGGGATGGTCTCGATCGCCTTGAACAACTTGGTCTTCTCGTCGTGGTCGTCCACGTAGGTATCGATGAGCAGACTGTAGGTCTCCCCGTGGATGGCCTCGTTGAACTCCTGATAACTGTAGAACGACCTGGCTTCGGAAATCTGGACCTCCGAGGCAAAGTTCAAGTTGAGATTTTCCATCACGATACCGTCCGAACCGGCGAAGAACGCAAGAATGTGTTTGATGAAATATCTCTCCTGGTCGTTCATCTTATTCCAATCATTCATGTCGGCAGAAAGATCAACTTCTTCCGTGGTCCAAAAAGATGCAATAGCCTTCTTGTACAGTTTCCATAGATCTGGATATTTTATGGGAAATGTAGTGAAGCGAGATGGGTTCGGAACAAGGATCGGCTCCATGTGTATAAACTACTAACAATTTATTTAAACTCGTTCCACTGGATGTCTTCTTCGATGTTCACCAAGGTTCTCTGAAAGGTCCTTCGAGCGTTCGGCATCGTCTTGTCCCTGCGGATACCTACGGGACGCCAGAAGTTGGGCTCGCCCTGGATGTATTCGCACTCTAAAATAAGACATTGTCCTTTGCCACAGTCCATGATAGGTATCCAGTGAGATTCGACCAAGTCCCGAGGAACTCTGGCCTCGCAGACGAGTTTTCCGCGTTCCTGAACATATAGGTCGTATCCATATTCCATCTCCCTAATAGAAGGAACCACCTGAAAGTCGACTGTGTTCTTCTCTAGCGGTTTCCACTTGAACATGGTCTCGTGAGTCCCGATGCGAGCTGGTTCATCCTTGGGCGTGAATATGAGTCCGTCGGTCTCGTAGCCAAAGTCCGTCGTGATGGCCTTATCTACATCCTTTCTCTCGAAAACCGGCTTCATTTCGATCTTGAATGGATCCTTGGAAGTCTTGAGGATGCCCTTGACAATGATAGTCGCCTTGTGAAGTCGTTCATCCAAATGTTGGTCTTTGATAATTTCACCGTTCGCCTGATAGGCATCAAAGACTAGAATCTTTTTTCCTATCCTTTCTACGTCCAAGATTGTACCTTCTTGGGCATCTTTCTTGAATCTAAATTTGACGTCCGTTTCTTCAAAAGCACGATTGATGAGCACCGTCTTATCTCTCAGTACGACAAGCAAGAAGCGTTCACCATCTGCCTTTGGAGAAACCACGTACGGATGACTGTTCAGTTGCGTAAAATGTTGGCGCTCAATGGATATTGGCTGTGGCGCCGGGAACATGTGGGGTTTGGTTCGCATCACCCATTGGACGTGACGCAACATCTATCCTAAGTCCGTTTGATTTCCCTAAACCACTAACGCACTTGTGCGCGATCGTATTCGTACAAGGGATGTCCACCGCTGCCGCAATCTGAACACCGCGCTCCTTTAAAAATCTGACCCACTCCGTGGACTTCAAAGGAACCTGAATAAAATTTCCTTTCTTGTCTTTCAACTTGCGAATAACCTGTTTGCAATCCAGAAGAAAAACACGGGCGTCTGAGTTTGTAACGGGGTAAAGTTGTGTCCCGGGTCCAGGTATGGGTTTCTTTTCGTTCACTTCGGTGTCAAATGCAAGCGCACGCTGTTCAAGGGGTTCTTCAATTTCAAGTGTGCACGTTTCTTTAAATCGGTTCCAGTCGATCATCTTCTTGAAAGACGGTACGATCAACATAGAACATACCTGCTGCCATGGGGTGGCCAAAAGAGGTCTTAAATCAAATGACGTCCCGTGATCAAGAAATACCAATGTGTCGTACTTTTTGAGTCCCTGTATAAACCAACCACGTTTGTCTTCTGAATCATTTGACGAATAGTTCACTTCCCACGGAACCCCTTGTTTGGTTAGCTGAGTTGTCAACCCAATCAAGACGCTAAGTGTTCTTACTGCAATCTGGTGATTCACGTCAACGACAACGAACCCCCACATTTCTAAACTACTGGTTTAACTCTTTTAATACGATGACCCATCGTCCCACTGAATGTGAGATTTCCAACGTGTCCAAGAATCGTATTCGTGTCGCCATAAATCTTTCCTCCCATCTGCTGCCACCGGCGACAGAATGCGTAGTCTTCCGAAAGATACCTTTTTGTCACCGGACAGATCATACAATCAAATAGAGCCGGATAGAACTCAAAATCTCTGTTTGCGTGATCATTCTTGCAGTGAAGTTCGGGGTAGTGCTTTTCCATCTTCTCGAATACCTCTCGCTTGATCATCATGAATCCGGTGGGTCCGTCTAGGATCTCGGCGAATCCATTCACGACTGCCGTGCTCGTCTTTCCAAGATTTACCACCAAGTCCGCCGACGCCATCTCCGGTGGGCGATCGCCGCCTTGCGTGATTTCGTTCTTGGCGCCTTGAAAGTTCACGTATTTCTTTGGATAGCACGCCACGGAAACCTCATGTCCCGAAAACAAAAGTCGGAGCACGGACTCTGGCTGAAATTCAATGTCCGCGTCGATAAACATGAAATGCGTGTACGCCTTTGCCATTGGAAGCTGCATGAAACGTCCCACAGCTACGCAACGACCGCGCGGAATAAGACTCTCATTTTCCATAGAATCAAAAATTATGTTTATATTATGTTGTATACAAAGTTTATAAAGATTTAAAATTGAGGTACTGAATTCTCGAAGAACCTGACCCCCGTAACAAGGAGTAGAAATCCACAATGACGGACGTTCCATTAGTTTATTAATGTTTGTTTTTGTTTAAGTGCTTGATTGTGCGCAAGTTGATCTGCCTTTTCGTTTTCGACGTTTCCGGCATGTGCCTTGACCCATTTCCACTCGATCGTGGGTGAATTTATATCATTGAGAGTTCTCCATAGATCGTCGTTCTTGATGTCCTTGAAATCTTTGGCGACCCAAGAACTCATCCACTTGGTGATGCCATCCTTGACGTACTTAGAGTCCGTGTGGATAATTGCACCCTTGTTGATTTTTTTGCTATTCAACCACTTGACCGCTTCTATGGCAGCCTGAATTTCCATGCGATTATTTGTTGTCTCCTTGACCCCTTGTGAAAGTTCGTATGTATTCTCACCGTCCTTGATAAAAACCCCCCATCCGCCGGGACCTGGATTTCCAATACATGAACCATCCGTCCATACCATAACCTTTTCTATCATCTCAATTTTTTGTTTTAGTTTTGACAACGTTATTTTCGAGACATTCGTGGCATCCTTTATCTTTTCTATGTCTACATCTTCAAGGGAATACAAGATACATGCGCCCGCAACTCCGCTACTTACTTTACCCATGAATTCAATATTTTTTTCAATGCGTTTGCACAAATTCACAATACCGTACACGTGTTTTCTACTCGCAGTCGATTCAATCTCGTTCATGAGCCGAGGAATCATGTCACTCGCCATCGTCACGCGCTCTTCCGTGTCCTCTTCATCAAGACAGTCACGGAACTTGTTCGATGTCCTGCTGATGTCCCTTGGGTCGACACCAAAGGCCCCGGCAATCTCGTGCAGAGTCCGAGGAACGCCTTCGCGTTTACATGCATAGTAAACACAATTTGCCTTCATCCCTAATCTGACCACGCCGCGCGTGATGCCCTTGGTGCTGATGCGCTTGTAAAATACCTTGGCCAACTCGACGGTACTCGGGGATATACCCAACCTTGCGCACGATTCTTGGATATCCAAGTACGACTGGTGAAGCGCACGATCCTTGTGATTGGATGAAATATGAAAGTCAATCTTGGCCATACGCTTTTGTGCAACTGACATCCCTTTTGTCTTGCCCATCTTTGATCCAATTCCCCACGTGTTGTAAAGTGGGTTCGGTGCCATCCCAACACGCGACCCGTCTTTGGCGCCTTCGTCGGTCACGCACGAACTCCACTCGGCACCTTGATCAATTCTTCCGCGAGATTCGTCCACAATACCACACTGACTACATACCAACTCGGTTTCAAAATTTTCAAGCATCTTTCCGCCACAGTGCATGCACTTTGACACGTCACATGTCTCTGCTCCAACCGATGGGAATGATTCTTCCATCGCTTGGCGCGCGAGTTCGAACAGGTCCATGGTGTTAATCGTGACCATCCTATACTATTTGTCATCCTGAATAATTTTTAGTACTTCGGCGTGAATTAGGTCTATGGGTTTAGTTCCATCAATGATATGGACCTCGCAGTGTTCTCCAATGGTCTCGAGCATTTTCATGTATCGGGCATAAAGATCCTGCAACGATTTCAAGGTGATGAAGGTGTCGCCCTTCTGATGACGTGCCTTGACACGCTCGTGACTCATCTCCGGGGGTACGTTCAGAAATATGTACTTCTTGGGATACCACTTCATTCGCTCCCATAACTTGTCGTACCAGTAGTGCTCCTCGATCCGCTTGATCTCGCCGCGGATCACCAAGTCCTCCCAAAAGACCATCCTCCCGGGGATCGGCCCTCGCTCGTATACCGCGACCCCCTCCTCTAACATATTGGACTCGAGAATGGCAACCTGCAACAGGAACGCCCAATCTTGTGGTTTCTGGTAATACTTGTCCACCGGCCAGTCCTGGACAGGCTCCTTGCGAACTTTGAGACCGCTGGACGCAAGCATATCCAATTGTGTTGTCTTGCCCGCTCCAATGTTTCCATCGATTACCACGGTCATTTGTATAATTAAAGAGATGCTTCTCTTTAAAATGATATGTTGTTTAACGAAACGACTGTTTCCGATTTTATCATCGAAGGATCTGATGATTCTAAATTCATTTTCATTAAAGGACCGGACGTGCAGATACCAAAGTTTCGCTGTCCATTCGGAGTCTCCTGCTTCGAAACCGATTATGGTGCACCCAAGTACAACCTGGAACTTGAAATACATGAAAGCGAACGTTCCAAGATGTTTCTGGATTGGCTAACCAAAATTGAAAAATACATAGTCGATTATGTCTGCTCCAATGCCATGGATATATTCGGAAATGAAATGGGTCGCGAACAGATCCAGAACATGTTTCGCAGCAATCTAAAGGAAAATAGGTTCCGCGTCAAGATAGACAAGGACACTCTGTCCAAGGACGCTGACGGGAACATTAATGATATCTTGTGTAAAGGTGCTATGAAAGGAAATACGTGCGTGTGTGTTTTACGTTTAAAAATGGTATATTTCATGAATAATAATTTTGGTCTAGTCTGGAATGCCACCCAGACCTCCTTCAGTCAGTCCAAGCAACCGCCCCAGGGACCAGACTTCGGTCAATATCAATTTCTCGACTAACTATAGTTATGGAACTTTGGATAGGGTATTCGCTACTCGCCGTTTTGTTCTCGGTGGCAAATAACTTCATCGTCTCGAAACTTATTCGCGAAGGAATGTCGGCCCACGAGACTATCTTATTCGCTTTGCCCTTCTATCTGATTTTCGTCTTGTTCCTTTACATGCACAAGAAGAACGACCTGAAAGCCGTGAAAAGTAATCACCTAGGTCTTCTAGCCCTGTCCACTATCATTGGAAGTATGACCCTCTTTCTTTACAGAAATGCAGTGACCTATTCTCCTAACCCAGGTTACGTCGGAGCCATGCTCGCCATGAACACCATTCCGATCACCATTCTGTCGTTCCTTTTTCTTGGGAAATCATTCACACTCGCGAAGTTCGTAGGCGTGATCTTGGTGGCCTTGGGTGGAATTATGGTTGCGACTGCATAAGCTTCAATATGTCAAACACCTTATACATCTGATTGAAAAGAGTGTCCCGGTCGTCCGTGTAGGGTGGCAAAATCTCAAGCTCAATCTGATGCATAGGCTCTTCGGCATCCATGTCCGTAGGCGTGACGATCGTCAAGTCTATCCGCAGATTCTTGCGAACGTAAGACCATCGCTCCTTCTCAAGCGTGTCGTCAAACTCGTCGGGATGGTCGGCTTCCTTGATGGGCTTCTCCACAGAGACCCCAAAACGAACACACCAAACATCAAGTGGAAAATCCTTATTCTCCCGCGTAATCTTCCGGACGCAGATGCGTTCACCTGTGTCCTGTTCCTCGGTAAGACGCACACCCTTCTTTCCACGAAAGACCATGAACTTCTGATGATCCGTCATCTCCCATTCGGTGTACATGTCCAATCCATTCTTCACACTGGACCATTGAGCCTGAGGAATGTTGGTGTCGAAGATACCGTTCATGTGCTTTCTGCCTAGACGTATCTCCATCTCGACATCCTTACCATCCTTGTAGGTCTTGTAGGTATCCTCAAAGGCATGGAACATCTGGTGAGCAACGGTCGCCATGTTTCTCAGGTGGTGCCTTTTTTCTTTAACACTTGTAAGGATGGCTCAAGCCAAAAACAAAGATGCTCCCGAAGCAGAGATTGAACTAAAGTTGACTCGTAACGCACTTGCGAAGAGATTGACAAATTTGAAGGTTCCCGATCTTTTGCCTCTGCGTGATGCTATACTGTCCCTCAATGACCCTGACTTCCTGAATAAAAAATTCAACCAGGATGTCTACCGTGAACTCCCACAGAAGGTCAAGGATTTCATCGCTCTTCCGGCTAATCAGGTTACTCGTGCCGTGATCATTAACAAAATTATAGAGACCATAAAACCTGCGAATACGAGAAACAATACAGAGAATTCTCGAGTAAAATTAAATAAGAATACAGTAAATATTATAAATAAAATTGAAAAGGCTAGATAGAATTCTCAGGGTGAATAAAAATCTCCAGTATCATAAATGGAAAACGCTGGTGGAAACGCTGTTGTAACTAACAACAACGCAAACTTGAATAAACTTAATGTTGCTAACGCAAAAAATAAATCACAGTTCGTGGCAGCATTTAAAAATGCGGCGGAAGTGGCAGCGAATACAAGGTTTACTGATATTGGCGAAAAATGTGCTGTGTTGGCAACCACACTTGAGAACTCTAATTCAAAAATCGATTTGAGTTCCGCTTTTGGAAATTACGGCAATAATAGAGCACCTAATAAGAGTGCTGCTAATAACTTGAACAAGGTCAAGGAATTTACGGGAAGTACAAATGCACCTACACGTGGGGTAATTTTGATCAAGATTCTATCTGAAATTAAGAATTTGGTGAAAACCCGAAGAAATAGTAATCGCAGGTTGGCTGGTAATATTAAAACGGCCGCGAACTTCAATAAGGCAATTATCAACTTGATCAATGCCGTGAATGCGGCTAAAAAGGAGAACACCCCCGCTGCCACAGCCAACACCCCCGCTGCCACAGCCAACACCCCCGCCACCACCAACACCCCACCTAATGCTGCCAAGAATGCGTATAATAAGGCCAAGAATGCGTATAATAAAGCTAATAATAAATCCACCGCGGTCAGTGCTTACGCCAATGCGATCAATGCTTATGCCAACAGTGTAAATGTCAGAGCAGTCAACACAGTCAGTGCAGCCAAGAGTGCGTATAGTAATGCTAATAATAAGCCCGCAGCAGTCAATGCTTACGCCAGCGCAGTCATTGCCGCAGTCAATGCCAAGAAAAACCAGGGAAACGCCCCGGCGGCTCAGCAGTGAGCGAACTGAGTGACGCCGAAAAAAAAGAAATAGGAAAATACGCTCAGACATTTAAAAAAGGTTCCACCACCCCTAAAAATACCGAAATATTACAAAAGCTCGGTAATATTGGTTTAAATACAGACAATAAACTTAAATCTGGACTGTATTATTTAATAGAAAAATGGCCAAAAGGAAGAGGTTCGGTTAGAAAAGATACATGGGCACCTAACACAATAGCCAGATTTGGTGAACTTCCGAAACTAGGGAGATAAAAATAAAATGATTTCAAATAATAGTAATGGCTGAAACCGCCAAGCTGAACAATGTTCAGAAAAAAACAAATAATGTCATAACGTTGTTGAATAAGTTGAAACCCAACAACGTTATTCCGCCAAAGGGTTCCACGGTTGCGTCGAAATATAGAAACGCGCTCGTGGACTATCGCAACCTTTTAGTCAGGTTGAAGAATTCTAAACTTTTGAATGAAGTTAATATTAATTCGGCTAAAAACATTGTTGCGAAAAAATACAAGATTAATGTAACTCAATTAAATAGCTGGTTAAACACATTTGTTGTTAATAATATTTCAACTAATAATGCAAGAAAAAATCTTGTACAAAGAGCTATACAAATTATACAATCTACGAAAAATAATTCTGTAAACATTACAAATAAAAATAAACTTGAATCGTGGCTTAAAACCCCAACTTATAATAATTTTAATTCAAGTATTAAACCAATTCTTGAAAAAATATTCAATCTACCAGAAATAGTTTTGTTTGTAAATGAATCAACAAACAATAACAATGCCACGTTCGGTGCATTAAAAAATGAAGGATTTGAGATTGCTCGCGTTCAGTCTGGACCAATAAGTCCTAATATATTTAATCAAATACTTGTGCCATTTGAAAATCCACCAAAAAAGGAACTGGATATATTTATGCTCGGTGTGACTGGTTCGGGCAAAACAACACTAGTAGATTCGCTTTATGAATACGTGACAAAAGTTAAAATTAATAGACAGGTTGCCGGCATTTTCAGAACTCAAAAAGTTTCCGTTTTTAAACCAGTATTTGACGTATTTATGGACAGTTCAAATAAAACTCGGATTTTAATTTCGGAAAAATATTCCGAGCGAGATACGACATATGCCGATTATGTACAAAAATATATCCGCCCCACGCCTTTTAATCCCGAAAGTTCGCGCGCCCATGTTGTTTATACTCTTCCACCAATCAAAGGAGGAAATACACTTTTAAAAGGTCCGTTGGGAAAAGGTGTAAGTACATTAAATATTGTAGATCTCTGTGGAAACGAAAGTCCAATTGCAATGTCCATGGCTTGTTTTGGAATGAATATATTTGAACACATGGGAAATCCAATATCATACTTGCAAACAATATCAGGTTCAAAAACGTCACTACAAGGTCTGAGTGATTTATCACAATATGTCATAAAACCATTCAAAGGAAGATTACAAAAAGACGAAACAAAAATTGTCGGAAAAGTAATAAAAGATATTAATAAAGTTACAGATGACAGAATAAAAACAATGTTTAAACAAATTCAACCTGAAACAATTTTTGATATTTTTGTATTAATTAATTTATGTAAATTTATAAAAGATATACCAAAAGAAAATAGCCCACATAAATCTTTTGCTTTAATGATGCAAACTCCGAATTCAAAAATAGCTAGATTAAATCCACCAGAAGTAGTAAAAAAGTTTATAGAAGTCACTCCACAAATAAAAGAATATTCCGTAGCAAAATACATGTTCGAGATGACAAAGCGATGTTTTGAAGGTTTGTACATCACACGTTCTCTCGAAGAATTAAAAACAGTGTTCAATCCACGAGATTTTGCCTCAGTGAAAAATGTAATAAACAAAAATGATACGACATTAGAAATATTAAAAAACTTAAATAGTAAAAATAATTTTAAAGGTTATTCGATAGCGTTGGGAAATCTTCAAAAACAAGTTAATGTAAGTAAAACACTAATGATTAACTCAATAGAAAGTACTAAGCTGTCCGAAGTATTCAGGTCGAAAACAAGTAAAAAGTTCCTATTCGCCGTTGTGAATCCAAAGCGCGGAAATATTAATAAACACAAGAAAACAATAAACACAATCAGAAGTATAAAAAACATCAAAAAAAATGTAACCAAATAGTAGATATGGCTAAGAACATTCCTGCTTCAGCCAAACGTGAGGCCATCAAGAAGGTCAAAAAGACTCTTGCCAAGGAAGGTATCAAATTGAAAGATATCAAGCTTGCCAAGGGGAAGGCTCCCAAGAAGCCACTCAAGGTGGTCAACCCGCTCACCGGTCGTAGGATAATTAAGGATGGACCCATGTTCAAAAAACTCATTGTTCAGGGTTACAAGTTCATTTCAGTCAAGAAGGCTAATCGCCAGATGATTGCAGGTGTTATGGTCCCTCCCAAGAATGCGATCGAGATTTTTGCCAAGGAGAATAAAGTTCCGGAGGAGAATGTCAGACAGGTCGTCGCCACCAGGGTCGCCAACATCGCTTCGGGAATCTTCGGCGGTACGCCAGTTCCTTCCCCGAACCAGGTACCCAACCTGCGCCAGATGCAGAACCAGAGGAACGTACTCGCCGCGAAGCCCCGCCTCAATGAAGCCGAGAGAACCCAGATGAACGTCCTCAATCGCAACATCAATCAGGTGGCCACCCTGAATCGCGTGGAAAACAAACTCAATAACATCCGCCCCCGCAACAATGAGGTCCGCGAAACGATTAACGAAGTAGCCCAAACGCGCAATAATGTCCCAGTCGCGGAAAACAAACTCAAAACCGTCCTCGGAAATGCAGAACAGGTGGTCATCAAGGCCAACGAGAATGTCCTCACCCAACGCGGAAATCGCGAACCAAGACCCGAAGTTGCGAAAGCGGAACCGACCCCCAAAACAAAGATCAACGTGAACACCAATAGCAATCGTGTTAATCTTGGCAACACCAGTACGGGGATCGCGAAAAACAACGGCAATCTTGTGACAAGGAACGTCACGTCAGGCGCGGCACCCCTCGTGGCTCCCGTGGGAAATGCGAGACCCCTCGGGAACAAAACTAAAAATAAGACCAAAGAGGATGTAAATTTTGACAAAACCTTGGGCGAGGCACTGACAAAAATTGTAAAGTAATTACAAGAATGACTCTTATTATCGCAGTCTTGCTTTTACTTCTGATTATCTACTACGACAGGACGAGATCCCTCTACATAATCCAAGGTGCACCCATCCGGGTTCCTGAGACTCCCTTTGCGGTCACCAACCCTCCAAATTTCGCCAACGTAAGGGAACCGACCGGTGAACTTACGGGGATGATGTTGAAAAATAATGTCCAAGTAGAGTAAAGAGAAATGGAGAGTACCGATCGATCATTCACTGTTATTGATATCCGCAAGCCAGGACAAGGTGGCAAGAAGACTTCTATCCCATCAGATGGAGGTCGCTATGTTTCTAAAACTCCTTTTTCGGCGGCAAGGAAAGGTTTCAGTAAGGCGTGCCGCGAAAAGAGGATTAGGGGTCAGTGCACGTTCATCGTCACCATTCAAGAGACCACCCGCGGAGAGAACGGCAAGGTCTTTTCGTATAAGCTCAAGCGCGAGAAGCTCAAGGAGCCCAAGGAGATCACCCGCGGGGGTGGTATGTTGGGGGGTGGGGTTCCCATCACCATCGAGTATTCCATCTCGGGCAAGGCAGTCCCCGTTCCTAAGGGACTGTAAGAAACTCCCTGAAATCATTCTCATTTAGAATTTCAGTGTCGTGAACCCTGGCGTTGCGGCACTTGACGTTCCCGCGATCATAACCAGCCACGAGGTAGTCAGTCTGACCGGACACCTGACTCGTGACTGTTCCGCCGTGATTCTTGATCAGCGCAACGAACTCGTCTCGGCTCCAGCGCTTGAAGACGCCAGTCACCGCGAACTTCACGCCCTTGAATGCGTTCTTTGGCAACTTCGGAATCCGATTCTTCATCGTGTTCCTCAGTGGCTCCATGAACAAGTCCTTGAGCTTGGGGTCGTTGTGCATCTTGTTCTTCATCTCTTCCAGAAATGACTTAAGATTCTTCTTGCTTACCACACCGACACATCCACGGTTTAGAAGGCGATCGCGAGAATACTTGGGCACCTTGAGTCCATCCTCGTGGATGACAAGGAAGAACTTGTCGGTCTTGGTATAGATCTGCTCGTGCTTCTCGAGTGTCGCCACAAAGTCAAAAGGCTGGTCACGGATCACCAGATCAAAGCAGGGGACAACGTCCATTTGGGTCATAAGATTGCGCGCGTAGGTGTTCATTGTTTTCGTACTTACCCTTTGGTTTTCTTCTTTAATCCAAGAATTCAAGGACGACTGGTGCCTCTTTCTTAGGGACATCCTTGATGATCCCAAGCTGACGATATATCTTTCGCCTTTTGTAATACATAGCGTCAAATGGACCCCAGTTGTCATGGAGATCTATGATCTTGGGTGGATTGCGCCTAGAACCACCCTCGCGCATGCACCTCCCGACGGCTTGCACCACATCCGACTTTGGCGTCACCATGAACACCGTGTCTACATCTCCAATATCTAAGCCCTCATGAGCCATGTTGAATGTTCCGATGATCACCATCTTGGTCGCCGACTCATCCAGATCTGCCTCCTTCATGCCACCAATGTAGAGTCCAGAGTCTGGTATATTTTCCTTTAGCCAGAAGCAGTGATCCCTTCGGTCCGTGAGGATCAGAACCTTGCGATGCCTGAGGTCATTCATCTTTTCTAGGATGATCCTATTGCGTTCCGCGTCTTCGACCAACATCGTGATGGCTTCGGCCATGGACACCTTACCGAAGCGGCTCGTGGGGAATGGCTGATAGTAAATGTCCAATTTGGGCTTGATGGCATCCATGGTGACTTCGTCGTCCTGCTTGCGCTCCACCATATATGCTTGCGGACCGAGAAACCAGTAGAGGACGTTGGTGAGGCCGTCCTTCCTTTCAGGAGTCGCGCTAAGTCCGAGCGTGTACTTCGGACACATGCGAAGCATCGACTGCGAAAAGACCCTCGCGCATATGTGATGGGCCTCGTCCACTATGACCAACCCGATGGATTCAAATGCCTCGACCGGAAAGTCCCTAGACGTGAATGTCTGCAGCATGCCTATCACAAAGGGATGATCGATCTCAAATTTGTCCTTCTGGATCCTTCCCACGGTCATTCCTGGACAGAATTGTTCAATCCGCTGCTTCCACTGGTTCGCCAGAAACTCCTTGTGTACCATGATCATAGTTCGGACGCCCAATTTGCTCGCGATCTTGATGGCGCAGACCGTTTTTCCGAATCCGCACGGCAATGAAAGCACTCCACCACCACATGTCTTCATAGATTCCAGGACCGCCCTGACCGCCTCTGGCTGATTAATATCCTTGCGGAGTTTTCCAGAGAAGGGAATCTCGTAAATGACGGGATCAGGACGCTTGTCCCTTGGGTTCGCTTCAACGTGCTGCTTCCCGTAGTGCTGCGGAATGCACAGATTGTCCTTGTTGCGTCGAAATACTTTGAATGAGATTCCTCGAGGTGCATAGTCAGAGTTAACTTCGGGGGTGACCGTCAATGATTTTTCGATATCACGATCCCTGGGAACAATAAACCCAGAACGAGATATCATATTTTTATCTCTTACAATAAGTAAAGAATGAACGCTGCCTCTAATAACACGTCATGTATGGCAGGTCTCGCCAACCTCGGGGTTGCGACCGCCTTCGGTGCCCTCATGGTGAGCATGGAACAGACTTGCGGGGCCTTTATTATTGAGGGTCAGCGCCAACGCCTGGATGTCATGAAGGCACTCAAGTCTGGCGGCGAGGCACCCGAACTGGAGATCGACGACAACCAGATGGGTCTCCTTCAGGCCGGTCGAGCATTTGCACTGGTATGTCTGTTTGGAATTTTCTTCATGGTGACCACCAGTCCTCTCGTCTCCAAGAAGCGCATCTTCGCTATGAAGACCTTCACGTACCTACTGGCGTTCCTGGCGTCTCTGGCGTTCTCCCTTCAGATCTACCTGATGCGCTCGATCAAGAAGGGGATCACCAGTTCCGACCGGACCATGCGATTCAGTCTTGCTGTGATCTACATGATCTTCATGGGCATCAGTCTTTTTGTGATGTTTAACTATTAGAGAGGTATGACCGAGTGCCCAGTGTGCTTCGATGATATCTGCGATAAGACCACCGTCACTATGAATCCGTGTGGTCATCAACTTTGCTATCAATGTGTCCGTGACTGGAATATTCACGGAAACATTGTTTGTCCTTTGTGCCGTGCCGAAACACTGCCTAGAGTCAACGGAGAACCCGAACAGGAACCCGAACCCGTCAGAAAATGTGAAGAACAAACCAACTTCATATTCTTGTCCACGGGTCTGGCGTGCTTCTTTTATACTAGTCTTCACCTCTTAGGTCTCTGAGACGTTTCATTTCACCAGTCGTCACGAACTCCTTGAAAAGTTCAAGAGTAGAGCGCCCCACGCCTTCCAGACCTTTAAACTTTTCAACGTCCTTTGTCGTTTTGATCGAAATATCAAACTGCTCGGCGTGGTTCACAATCTGCTGGACCGCTTCCGAAAATGTATTGGCTCTGGTGTGGTCTCCCATTTCTTCATAAATCTCAACCAGTTCGCCCATCTTCGTCTGCCACTCGTAGAGAATCATCCTTAATGGTAGACCTCTTTTTATCAATCAGTTTTGTGATGCACTCGGGCAAGGCTTTGACATCTTGCCAAGCCTTATTCAAACAATAAAGAAAAATTCTATAATTCTCATCAGGTATATCGTTAATATATTCATCAAAATCACCATACTTATCTTCACAGACCCACCATTTGAACATTTCATCCGGACAATTTCCACCAGGATGACGGATTTCGCATGCAATTTCTTTGACGTAAAATTTTAATTTACGTGGTTCTTTATCAGGTTCGTGAAATGTAGCCTCGACGTGCATGATATGATAGTAGTCCCTGTTGTAACCATTTTTTTCAAGATATTCTTCCAAATAAGATTTAGCATCAGAATAATGCCATATCCTTTCTAGGTCATCATCTGAATCGTAACCATCTTCTTCCATGTAGATAGATGGCCACAACAATTTCTCCGCATAAACGTCTTTTATTTCAATGAAGCAATTTTCAATACTAGACACTTTATTCTCTTCAAACCATCCAAGCCATCCGGGGAATGTTACCTTCATTTACCTTCGCAATTATTCTGTCGTTTAATACCAGTATGGAGGTCAAAGATGCTGTTTTTGGCTTTTATTTGAGCCCCTCGTCGGCCGTTTACATTCCCAAGGAGGGAACGGAGACCAAGAAGATGAAGGACGGGACGATCATCAAGGTGCCCAAGTACATGTACCATCCACTGACCATCGAAATCATGCCCCGCACGGACTACAAGACCATCCAGCACCCGAAGCGGAAGAAGTTCCTCTTCTCGATGCGAGAGACCAAACCCGTCCCGGCGGACATCCGCAAGTACATCGACAATCCGGAACCGGAAAAGTTGAGGGAAGCCCTGACCATCATCCAGAGACGCATCCGACAGATGTTCGAGACGCCGATACAGACGATGACGCTGGTTGCCTTTCGTTTCGATGGAGTTCCGTGGAAGGTGCACAGAATGCATTGGGACGAAAAGCAGGAGGTGAGCTACCGCAAGGACGGGGAGTGGATCACCACGACCACGAAGCGGCTCGGAAATCCATGGGACCTCAAAAACAAGGTAGAAAGGGACAGAAAGAAGGCAGAACTTTTTAATATTATTAGTAATTTATTAGAAGATAAAGACAAAATTCCCTACGTGTCTAGGATGCTGATTGATCGGTTTCGGTGACGCGGAAGCACTCGAAGCGCGGATCGAAGATGTTGGACAGCACCCGCTCGACCGTGTCCTCCCAGAACTCATCGTCCCGGGTGAATGGAATGGTGTTCAACTTTGGCTCCCGACCTTCCTGGCGCAGACATTCCACCAGAAAGCCTCGCTCGATGCCGAGCATCCTCAGGTAAGCCTGGCACTGGGCCATCTCGTAGTCGCGCACCTCGTTGAAAAGCCTACCGCCCGCACGGTTCTTGAACTCGAGGAGTTCGTCGTCCTCGGTGCGTCCGTCAATCAGGCCGACCACAACCACCTTTGGGTGAATCGGGAGAGTGTATCTGTCGGTGGGCTTGACCGCATTCTTGCCATTCTCGCGGCACCACTGATCGAGCGTCGACCCCTCCTTGCGCGTCCCGTGATTCTGAAAGACCTTGGTCCGCGTGGCCTCATCGAGGAACTGCTTCTGCTCGGCGGTGAAGGCGGAAGCACGCTTGTCATCTGAGACAGACTTGAGCACCCCGCCGATGTCGCCGGTGTTCTCGGTCTTGACGCGCTGTGCCTCCTCCATGATCTGCTTGGCGTTGGCGTTCCCATAGACGAAATCGTCTTTCTTTTTCCAATTGGGTGTCCCGTGGTTCTTCACATATTCCTTAAACGCTTCGGGTCGGTTGCGCTTCCAGAACTTCTCGGCAGCCTCACGAGGCGAGCAGAACTTGGCACCGTAACCAGCCAAGTTACCCAGTTCAGACGAGTTGATTTTGTAATGAGCCATCTCTTCGTAATGTCATGTCCGTAACCCTTAATTGGATCACCTGAATAATTTTTAGTCCTCGCGCTCACCCTTTGGAGGACGTTCATGAAACCTGAACCCAGCCCCGTCATCACTGTGATTAAATAATCAAAGTTAATATTAATGTCAGGACCAAGTGGGGCCATCGTCAGACTTGTTGCCGTGGGTGAACAAGACACTTTTTTGACAGGTGAACCGCAGGTAAGCTTTTTTAATAATACTTTGTATAAGAGACATACACATTTCGCACATTTTCAACAAAGACAGATCATCCAGGGAAACCCCGTAGCCGGTGGAACTTCTGTGGTTAATTTTAGAAGAGCTGGTGATCTTCTCAATTATTGTTTTTTGACAGTTGATCTGAACAACGTGTCCCAGTTGATTAGTACGTGGTCGGATGTAATTGAAAGTGCAGAACTTTACATCGGCGAACAATTGGTGGATACCCAGGACTCTAATTTTTCAGAGGAACTCGCAGTGGACCTCTTCGCCGATTCCATGTCAAAGTCATACCTGGCAAGTTTGCACGGAGGCCTTGGAAGCGAATCCTACTTTTATCCATTCCGTTTCTTCTTTTGTGACAAATGGGCTTCGAGCTTGCCACTCATAGGATTACAGTACAGTAACGTATACTTGAGAATAAAGTGGTCGCAAAATTTAAACGCCAACTACACGATTAATTTTTATGCAAACTATATCGCACTGGATGAAATAGAACGAACGCGTTTTGCATCTGAACCCATTGAAATGTTAATTTACCAAGTACAGAAACAAAAAGCATCAAACACAACCGCCATGGAACTCTACTTCAATAACCCAGTCAAGTTCATCTGCTCCAGCAATGCAAGTTCCTATAATGCACTAGTATCGATTAGTAATACGGTCAAACTCCAGGCGAATGGATCAGATATTTCAGATGATAATCTGTCCATTCCTTTTTACACCGCAGTGCCAAGCTATTACCACACAGACTTCTCGGCATCCAACGCAGAGAATATGTTCTTCTACCCATTTTGTCTACATGCCTCCAGATTTCAACCTTCTGGTACTTTGAACTTTAGTAGACTTGATAATTTTAGAGTTTTGTGTTCGCAACCCATAAACAGAGACATTTATGCAGTCAACTACAACATCCTGAAAATCCAAAATGGGATCGGAGGGGTCATGTATGCTAATTAAATATCCCGATAGATATCAATGGGGCGAACCAATCATTCGTACAATGGAATGCTGTCTGCCATAGCCAGGAAATCCCTTCCTAGGTTTACCAACTATGCAAAAGATACAGCAAGCCTTTCATCAATCTTTGGCAATGAATATTCGACCATCAATAAGAGAGGGAACGATTCATTGACAAACATCATCAGTACGGCTTTTAACACGCCAGAGGAGTACATCAAAGAAACCAACGTGGGTCCGGTCATCACGCTGAATGGAGATAGAACCGTCACCACGATAGCCGAAGAAGCCTACAGCGACCTCGGTGCCACTGCGGATGGAGGCGAAACGGTTACCACTGACACTTCCAAACTCGACACCAGCGTCGTGGGAACTTATACCGTATCCTATTCTGCCACCGATACAGAGGGTTTCACGCGAGTCGAAAATCGTTTTGTTGAGGTCGTGGCACCAGTGGTATGGACGCCAGGTTACACAACTGTTTCCGTGACTTTGGGAGACAAACTTCAACCAAGTATAATCGGTCTTTCACTAGGAAAGAAATACGTATTTGATTTTTCACAAACCCGTGGAAATGGTTTCAACTTGTCTCTCGATGGAACTACCAAACTTACCGATGGAGTGATTGAAGCAAAAACTACACTTGTTTATACAATCCCGCTTGATTTTAATTCATCTTTATATTATTACTCACCCAGTACCCCAAACATCGGAGGTTATTTTTTTATTTATAATGTTGTTTATTACGACCAAGGAATATTGAAAATTGACGGAATTACAAATCTAAATAGAGGACAAACTTATACATTCAAGTTCTCCTCGGTAGATAGAACCTCAATCGCCCTTTCAGGCACCGAAGACGGAACGGACTTCACGGAAGGCGTTACCATCACAGACACCTCACTCACCTTCGTTGTTCCTTCAGATTTACCATACAACGCCATCTACATAAAATCACCAATCACATCAGGCATTGGAAGTTCGCTTACCTTTTCAGGAACTTTGGATGATGGAACGATCTACTTTGATAACGGTATTCTCAGGGCCACTGGGATCACTTCTCTCGTCCGAGGAAGTACTTACACGTTCTACTTTTCGTCGGACTACGGAACCACGATCGCCCTTTCAGACACCGAAGACGGAACAACCTTTACAGAAGGCGTTACCACCACGAGCACCTCTCTCACCTTTGTGGTGCCATTGACATACGCAAGTAATACTATCTACATAAAATCACCAACCACACCGGGCATCGGAAGTTCGCTTACCGTTTCGGGAAATTTAAAACTCTTGGCGAGTGACGGAGCGGGGGGTGACAATTTTGGCAAGTCTGTATCCATTTCTGAAGACGGTTTGACTGTCATTGTCGGAGCGAACGGGGATGATGATAATGGTTACTCTTCTGGTTCCGCCTATATATACACTTATAACAGTGGTGCTTGGAATGAAACAAAAATCACAGCGGAGGATGACGGAGCGGGGAATGACAATTTTGGTTGGTCTGTATCCATTTCTGGCGACGGCTTGACTGCCATTGTCGGAGCATACAAGGATAGTGATAATGGTACTGATTCTGGTTCCGCCTTTATATACAAATATATCAATGGTACGTGGACTAAACAAACATTTGATATCACAGCGAACGGAGTGACTCGTCAAAATCAATCAAAACTCACGCCGAGTGACGGAGCGGCGGGTAAAAAGTTTGGTTATTCTGTATCCGTTTCTGACGACGGTCTGACTCTCATTGTCGGAGCGAACGAGGATAATGTTAATGGTACTGATTCTGGTTCCGTCTATACATACAAATATATCAATGGTGCATGGAATGAAACAAAACTCTTGGCGAGTAGTAACGGATCTTCTTATGACTATTTTGGCGAATCGGTATCCATTTCTGGCGACGGTCTGACTCTCGTTGTCGGAGCGTACTCGGATGCGGCGCCTGGTCCTGATTATGGTTCAGTCCATACATACAAATATATAAATGGTGCGTGGTCTCAACCACAAAGACTCTTGGCGAGTAGCGGATATTATTTTGAATATTTTGGCAAGTCTGTATCCATTTCTAGCGACGGCCTGACTCTCATTGTCGGAGCGTACCAGGATAATGATAAGGCTCCCGATGGTGGTTCCGCCTTTATATACAAATATATCAATGGTACGTGGATTGAACAAAGATTTGATATCACAGCGAACGGAGTGACTCGACAAAATCAAGTAAATCTCACGGCAAGTGACGCAGCGGAGGATGACGAATTTGGTATTTCTGTATCCATTTCTGGCGACGGCTTGACTGCCATTGTCGGAGCGCATTTCGATGATGATAAGGGTGGCAATTCCGGTTCAGTCTATATATACACTTATAACAGTGGTGTATGGACTGAAACAAAACTCTTGGCGAGTGACGGAGCGGGGGGTGACTTTTTTGGCGAATCGGTATCCATTTCTGGCGACGGCTTGACTGCCATTGTCGGATCGAGGGGGGATGATGATAAGGGTTCCGGTTCTGGTTCAGTCTATATAATTCCTTTACTATAAATAAGATGATAGCCTTATTGGTCACAGCCCTTCTCACTCTTGTGATGCTCACCCAGAAGGAGATCCATCACATTAGTAAAATTGCTGCGGGGGGTCATGCGGGCCGTCCTATGACAGGAAGTGAAAGTATTTTATTTCACCGCTATAACTAAATGAGGAATGTCACCACCGTCGCGATCGAGGCACTGGTTGTGGGGCTGGTGCTCTTGGCGCTCCTCTTCCTCACCAAAAATCTCCCGGTGCATCCCGCGGTTGCCGTCGTGCTTGCGGGAGCCCTTACTCACATCGTCTTTGAGTATCTCGGTCTTAACCGCTGGTGGTGTAAGGTGACGTATTAATTTTTAAAGGCCACGTAAGCAAAACGACATACAATATAAATGAAGAACCCGCCCAAAAATCCAGTGATGCCCACGATCAACCAATCGGACATCTCTAGATTTAATAGCGAATTTTGTTGCCTTCCACGCGCCAGTCGTGCCCGTGGTGCACCATCTCCAGTCTCGGCGCCACAATATTCATAGCCTTGCCGTAGACGCCGAACTGACCGTTCACATACGCCAACAGACGTTCCAGTTTGTCGCCGAATGTCGCGTCAACCGTCCCGCGGGTCTGCCAGTGGTTCCAGAACTCCTCGACCATCTCGCTGCTCACCGCCACGAAGGTGTCCATGCAGTCGCGGAACAGTTGGTCGCGCATAGACCTCTTGTCTATCATCTGGATCTTGCGTTTCCAGTCGTCATCGCTGATCTTCCCGTCTATTGATTCGACCATCAATTTTCTCAGATCGGACCCAGTTGTGTTGGTGGTATAGTTTTCCCTATGGTACCAGTTCAGGTTCCACGCAAAACCCCTCTGCGTTTCGGCCTTGAGGCGGACGACCCCCTCGACCTTCCCGACGATCGCTCGCTCCTCTTCGCGGTCGGTGTCGATTCGCGTCAGGTTGACGAGCATCGTGGTCGGGTCGGTCATGCAGTGCTGGTTCGGGTCATCTCCCGGTTCCCGCGGGACAGTTCCGTGCGTCTCCCTAAGCCACTGATAGTACATTGGGTTGTGGGTGCGCCCCGCGTGGATCTCACCCGTCTGGTAACTGAATGTAGTGTGACACTGGGTGCACCACATCTGATCGCAGCCCTCGGTCTTGTGGATGTAGATGGAACACTTGGGACAGGGACGCGATTCCTTCATGATCATTTTGACCGTATCGACCATATCCTTGTTGCACTCGTGACCTTCTTCCTTCTCGATGAAACACTCCTTACAGATGTGCTTCTTGCAGGTGCCACAGGTCCACTTGCTCGTGTCCACGAAGCCGTTACATTCCTCGAGCGGACATGGGCGATTGTAGACCACCTTGGGTGGGTTCCTTGTCCTTCTGTAACCCTCCTCGAAAGGATACCGAGAACGCACGGCAGGGCGCTTCTCATCCCACCAGTCCCTATACATGACCAGCTCTGGGTGCTCCATCAGATCCATCTCGATCATCTTGCCCAAGTAGATGTAGGCTGCCATCGCGTCGGGAGGAAGGTGGTCTGTCTTGAGTTCGTCATAGCGTTCTTTCCAGTCCACCACCCAAGCCCGTAGAGCGTCTCGCAGATTTTCTCTATTGAAACCTGCTAATTTCCAGTACACTTCTTTGCCGTGTGCGGCGGTGCTCGTGATCGTAAACTTGGGTCTGCGTGAACCTAGGAAACCTTGATGATAGAACCATCTCACCTGATCGATCTCGTGCTGGGCGCGCTGCGTCATGACCTCCGAGTAGATCTCCGGTTTGCGGAGCTTCTCGCGGTCCAGAAGGATCTTCTCACGGTGATTCTTGAGATCCTTGAGACGCCATGTCTTGCTGAAGTTCTGAATCAGAAAGTTGGGGTCGAAGGGCTCCTTACATCCCATGCAGTGTGGCTCCATCTCCTTTGAGAGAATGTAGGTCTGCGTACACTGAACACACGCCGCAAAATCACATCCACCGCATGACACTTTGGCGCGGCGGGTGCCCGTGAAGGTCTCGCAACAGATCATGCAGTCGGACATTTTTCCTGTGCTACTGGTAATATGGAGCGCCTAATCTCTAAATTGAATCGACCTCCGATGAGGTTTAACAAGAATGGGTTCCTCAAGTCCCTGAATGAAAATGCCAAGCAGGCCATCATCGCCCTTAAGAATGCTCCGGAGCTGAAGAAGGCTGTCATCGTGGACGTGCTCCAGCGGTTCAACAAGATAATTAAGACCGCCAAGTTTCCAGATGATGTCTCCATGGTTCGGAACGGATTCTTCCTCTACGGAGGTCAGGTCATCCAGGAAGTTTTTCAGCAGACCAAGAAACTCGTGGATCCCAAGATTCGCACCGCCATGGAGATGACACCGAGCTCGGACTACGACGGACAGCTCATCCTCAAGTTCAAGAAGGACGGGAAACTCTCGCGCTCAGAGAATATCTCCAAGGAAACCAAACTCAAGAAGTTTCTGCGCAAGGCTATGGAAAAGGCGGCAGAGCCCTATGGAACCCTATTCAAGGTCAGCGTCACCACCAAGCTTCCGCACGTCATCGACGTCTCCCTCGCGGACACAAAGACCGGATTTGACTACGCAGAAATCCACGTAGTGAATGGATATATGAAAGAACGCATCGGAAACGAATACACCGAAAGAGGTGCCGACCGACTGACACAGACCAAGTGCTGCGTCGAGACACTGAAGAGTCTGGGTCTCCCGGTGCTCAATCTCAAGTCCCTTCTGTATGATCAGTTGTTCGCGCTGGACAGCATGCTCACCGGAAACAGCCACCGGAAGGCAGTACGACCGGACAAGTGCCAACAGAGGTTCATTAGGATGACGTTCATCTACGACCTCATGAAGAAGACCAAAAAGAGCATCCCCAAGAATGTCTCATTGCTGGTCAATGAAATCGTGATGCGCATGGATCAACCCAAGTACAAGAACTATTTTAAACAGTGCTCTGTGAAAATTCATTGATTACATTCCCGTATAATTACTTACAGCAATAGAAATATTGAGTTTTCTAATAAGTTCCTTTCCTCTTTGACTACCTAAAGTCATTTTATAATAATCTCCTCTATAAGATTGAACATAATCAAAATAAATATTATTAAGTTTTTCACATAAATAATCTAAATTTAATTTATCATTGTATATAATTTGTTTGAAAAGATTATTTTCATGTAAATCACCTTCTATCTCTATAAGATTAACGCTATTATTGTCTTTTATGTATTTGTAATAAATGTAATATTCGTATATAGATTGTTCAGAACCATTTATAAAATAACTTATAGGATTTTTATGTATTTCAAATAAAAAGTTTATCATTTCAGAAAAATAGTTTGTATGAATGAACCAAAAATCGTTCATTCTAACACTTATATTTTTAAAATCTTCATAATTTAATTTAAATAGATCATTAATGATTTGTGGATATTTTATGCCATATTGATATTTGCCAATTGTTAATAAAGGTTTATTTAAATTATGTTCAATTATTTTTTGAATGTCAAGTTCTTTCAATACCAGCGATTCGCTATCCATGCACCATACATGCGAATATCCTCTTTTTTCTAATTCTAATATAGAATAAATCCTTTTCACAGCTACGTAGTTGCGATGTCCTCCAGAACCCCATTGTATATTGATTTTATGCTTGAACAGTTCATTAGACTTTTCAGTAAATTTCAGCTCCACGTTGTTTATCGTATTAGATACATCTATATAATTTACTTCTTTGTAATCATATTTGTATGTTTTTTTATATTTTTCTATTTCATGATCATTATCAAAAATAATAAATATAGGAATTTCTAATTCAGAAATATTAGTGAATTCAAGAAATGATTTGATAAGCAAGTCTGTATATTTAAAATGAGGTTCATGAGTTTGTATATGAATACAAACTTTCATTCGTTCGTATAAATATAGATTTATTTTTATTTTTAAATAATACGCAATGATAATAATTATCCCAATTGGTGGAATAGGCAAACGATTTAAAGATAATGGTTATACAAAACCAAAATCTTTAATAAATGTATTTGGAAATATGATTTTATCGTATGTGATAGAAAATCTAAATTTAGATGAAATAGATTATATTTTTATTCCATATAATAACGAATATAAAGCATATAATTTTGAAGATATGTTAAGAAATAAATATAAAAATATTAAATTTAAATTTCATTGTCTTTTGCATAATACAATTGGTGCAGCTGAGACAATTAACATTGGTCTTAATAATTTAAATGAACCAAGAGATATACCTGTTATATGTATAGATAGTGATAATTTTTACTCGTGTGATATAATTTCAAAATGGAGAGGTGATAATTGTGTATTTACTTTTAATGATACAAACAAAGAACCGATTTATTCTTATATAAAGTTTGATAATAATAAAATAACAGATATCAGAGAAAAAGAAAAAATATCAGATTATGCCTGTACTGGTGCATATGGGTTTAATTCAATAAAAAATCTAAAAAAATATACATCAAAAATTGTATTACAAAAGAATGAATTTTATACTAGCGGAGTTATAGACAGAATGATATCAGATGGTCATGTCTTTAAAAATATTACAATAGATGCTAATGATTTTACATGTTTAGGAACGCCTTTCCAAATTAAATTGTTTTATAATAATTTTCCTAAAAAAAGTGCATTAAATGATAAAATTACAATAGAACAAAAAAGAATATGTTTTGATTTAGACAATACACTTGTTTCATTTCCAACAATCCAAAATGATTACACAAGTGTAAAACCGTTAACTAATAATATAATATTTCTTAGATATTTAAAAAAAATTGGAAATATAATTATTATACACACAGCAAGACGGATGAAAACACACGGAGGAAATATAGGAAAATTAAACAAAGATATTTGTAAAATTACGTTGGATACTTTAGAAAAATTCGATATACCTTATGACGAAATATATTTCGGAAAACCATATGCAGATTTTTATATAGATGATCTGGCAATAAATTGTTTTGATAATTTAGAAAAAGAAACCGGTTTTTATAATAATAAAATAGAAACAAGAAAATTTAATTCAATTGAGAATAATTTTACAGAAACAATTACAAAAAATGGCAATGTAGATGGTGAAATATACTATTATGAAAATATACCAAATAAACTCAAAGATTTATTTCCATTGTATTTTGGAAATAATAAAAATAGCTTTACAATAGAAAAAATCAAAGGTATAACATTAAGTGATCTATATTTGTCAGGTTTGTTATCAAAAAACACATTGAGTCATGTACTAAATAGTATAATAAGAATCCAAAAAGAATATACCGAAGAAAAAGTAAATATATACGATATTTATGATAAAAAACTAATAGAACGATATTCTAATTATGATTATTCACAGTTTGATAATAGCTATATAATTTACAAAGAATTGTTATCAAAACTAGAAAAATATAAAAATGATAATTGTGGTAAAATGACAATTATACACGGAGATCCTGTTTTTACTAATATAATAATTAATAATTATGATAAAATAAAATTTATAGATATGCGTGGTAAAATTGGAAATAATTTGACAATATGTGGCGATTGGTTGTACGATTGGGCAAAAATATATCAATCTTTAATAGGTTACGATGAAATATTATTGTATAAAACAATTGATCAGAACTATAAAGATGAAATGATATCATTTTTTAAGGATTTCTTTATTAATAAATATTCTATCAGCGATTTTGAAAATTTAAAAATAATAACAAAAAGTTTACTTTTTACACTAATACCACTTCATGACAATAATAAATGTAATAATTATTATAATTTAATTTTCTCAAAATACCTAGTATGTTAAAGAAATCGTGGAAAGAATGGACAAGCCCAAGTACTTCAAACAATGCTCTGTGAAAATTCATTGATTACGCACATCGAGATTGACATGAAAACTTCATTGGCGACATTGAAAGTTGTGTGCCCCCACTGCGCCGCGAAAAAGTATGGGAAATTTTATGAATTGTATTAGTATGCTTCACGAAAATATCAAATCATTGGTGCTAAAGGCATACGGTGATAATCTACCCGAGTGCGCCATCTGCTTGGAAAACAACTCCCAAACAGATGCCGATATATTAGACTGTGGTCACGTGTTCCATAAGACCTGCAGCGAAAAACTTAGAAAACCCTTTTGTCCTTGTTGTAGATATCCGATTGACTACGAATCCGATGACGAACCAAATTACGTTCCCGGTGGACGTATCCTGCCCCGATGCTCGGCGTGCGGAATTGTGGGTCACACGCGAAGAAGTCGTAGATGTAGACGATGGTCTCCCAGTTAAAAATATACTCCCAACTGTTCGTCGTAACTCTTCTTGGCGTGACAGTGCGGACATACCGCCATTAAGTTGTATCTATCATTCGTCCCCCCTTTGAACAGTGGTGTAATGTGATCTACCTGGTAAGTGTAATCAAGTAGGTGACTGCACAATCCACAAATCCACTTCTGTTCAGATGCGACCTTCTTCTTCATCATGGAACCGACCCTACGCTTGTGCTTGGTGGGCGCAACGTAGGACGAGACCAACCTCCTGGCTACCTCGTAACTTATCGTGTGTCCCATTGAAGTGACGACTATCCCGACTGGAATACGATTCATCTCCTTCTATTGCCGAGACTTAAATTTCAAGACCCACATTGGAATCACACATGAACGACACGCACTTGCTAGCAGAACCGTCGTGTAGATCGCACCCCAAAACAAAGTAATTGCCCTGACCAATTCGTCCATATCTAGTTCACTTTCTCAGAAAATCTTTAATTATCTTCCAGGACCACCAAAATGACCCGCCCACAATAGGAACACCAAGTGCAAGAGCCTTGACACCTAGGGTCTTGGTGGATTCCACGAGAACCATCGGAAGCATCACACACCGACTCCACGGATAGATGATGACCCTCATGGTCTTGGTGAATGTATTGGGATATAACTCGTAGACTGCCAAACTCAGATTGGATACTTCCGCCCACTTTAGTGCAAGGTCGACATCCTCACTCTCTTGCTCGGTGACCAAGATTGCATAGGAGACCACGTGGTGCGCAAGCAAAAGTTGCCAGAGACCTGGGTACGCCTGACGATTCTTGTAAAGTAAAAAGAAATCAGCCAAGAAGTAACTCTTGGATACCACGAACCCAGGATTCCACGTAAATACGGAAGCCATGTGGAACAAGTTCACAATTGTATGAGTCTTCTTGGGTGAAAGCTTCTTTTCAAAAAAGGAATGGATACCGATAAATAACGGCACAAACCACATCCTTGTTCTATTCTTCTTTGGGGGTCTTTTCTTTAATCGACTTTCTCATTACCGGTGGCATGTATTTTAGCACGGCATCAACAAGAAGACCTACCGCCATGTACCCATAATTTTGGATGGTGGTGTTCAAAAAGACGGAACTTCGCTGAATGGACAGACATGGCTCGGCGATTGTGAACCAAGGGAAACAGAAACGATAGTGCGCGTAGGTGAGGGCGGTCGATGCACCCCACATGCCCGCAGCGATACCAATTGCTCGAAACATTGTGTATATTATTTACTAAATTGTCTTCTTTAAGTTACTCATAGTCCATATCGTCAGACTCTTCCATTTCCTCGTCTTCATTCTCTTCCTCAAAGGGATTCCACTCCTCCAGCTCCTCGTGAAGGATCTCGCCATCCTTGTTGGTCATTCCCATCTTGGCGGTCATCTCTTCGACCAACTTGCGCTCCTCCTCGCTGAAGTCAGCTTGGCGCCTCACAGTCTCCTCTGGATCCTCGACGATTTCGGCAGGTGCCATCACCACGTCCATCTTCTTGACCGTCATGTGCACGGGCGTCTCGGATGGTCCGGGGTCGGTTGGTGCCATCATCTCACTCTTGGGCTCGGCAGCGACAACGATAGTCTCCACACTGGATACCCGCGGACCCTCTGCGTTCTTGTGATGTCCACATCGCCCACCATAGGCCTCCACGCCGGTTCGCTGACAGGGCTTCTTCTTGTCCTTGGTGATGCACCCACAGATAGTCTTCGACATGATCTCCATCTTTTCCTTGCCGTTGGATCTGCTTGCTGGCTTGGCTGCCACGATCTCAGGCTCGGGATCCATGGTTTCAACCTCCACCATGTTCGTGGAGAGCAGGTGATCCCTGAACTTTGCTCCCAAGGCTCGATCCGCCTTGTAGATGTCGGGCAGATGGTTCTTTGTCATTCCCACCAAGCCCTTGAACTTGTTCTCGGTATTGGTGACTGCCTCCTCGACCCTAGCAGCCACGAATGCCTCGAGATCCTTCATCGGTCCATTGGGATCCTGAAGATCGAAGTCGACCTTGCGCGCGAAAGACATAAGGTAAGCAAAAGACATCTTGTTGTTGGTTCTGATCACCTTGTGTTCTTCTTCTTTAACCCAAGTTGTGTTCGTGACCTCTTGGGATCATCTTTGGATTCCTGAATAAAATTTAGTTGCTTGTGACTGCCCTGGACCGTTTCATTTTTCGTACTCCTTTAACGACATATTTGTAAACTGTCGCAGCCATATCGTAGTAACTCTTGCGTTCCCTGTACATTTTCGCAATCAATCCAGTGACACCCTTTGCGATCGCAGCCATCTGCACGGGGTTGAGCCCGTAGAGCATACTCGCGCCCACGGCCAGCGAACTACTCCACAAGGTGATACGCGCGATGGGCCCGAGATCCTTTTCGGCAATCCTTTCGGCGACCTTTACGACGTTGAACATAACTCCCGAAAGCCCCGAAATGGTACCCGATGCATTCGCCACAGTCTTTTGGGTGTCTGCTCCGAGCGTGCCGAACAGGTCGAGCGCCTGACGCACAGTCGAAATGGTGAAAATCTTGCTTCGCATGACGATCTTATTCACCATCTTGTTTGAGTTGATTGCAAGTTTCATGTATTCCTTCTGCGACGCGAGGTTCTTGATGCCGACGTTCCTCGCCACGGACGCAATCGTCTTCCTTCCCTGGCGACTGTTGTAGAACTTCATCTGAGCAGACTTGAGAATGTCAAGGGCATCGCGCTGTGCCGGCGTGGGCTTGATTTGTTCAATCGCGTAAGTAGTCCCAATGGACGAAAGAATCATCAAAAAGAACGCAAGAATCACGAGGGCATTCTTCGGCGAAAATCTCGCCTTTTGCACGAAGGGGGACATGGACACATTCTCCCTGAAGTTCGATATGGCCTCATTGTAGTTGTTCGTAGCCGATCCGACAGAGTTGGGAGTTCTCACCGAGTTAGCATAGCTTGGTGAAAGAAGACTCTCAAATGATAAAGACATTGTTAATAATTATCTACATTTTAATTATGCAGGTGGGCGTGGTCTTGGGAGTACTTTCCGTTACATCTTTGGTCGGAATATTATCTGGCTTGTCGGTTGCAGTGGGAGGAGCACTAAATTTTATTCAGGAAAATGAAAAGCTGGAAAACAGCAAACCCAAAATACTATTGCAGAATGTGGCTCCCCGAGACCCGCATGCGCGCCCACAACAACGTTGACAAGTTTTACCACTCTGGCGAGGACATCATTTATCTCCCGGGTAGAATGAATCTGGACCCCCTCACCGGAAAGGCCGTCCACGAGGACGCACTTAGGATGAAGGTCATCCACCCCAAGACCAAGACAGAAAGACTCTTCAGGACCAAAATGATAAGCCTGGAGGAAGCGATGTCCACCACCAAGACGACCAAGACCGTTACGAAAAAGGTCAAAAAATCCAACAAGGTCACGTGCAACGCCGTTACACTTTCTGGAAAACCTTGCGGATTCAAGGCCACTAAGGGATGCTTTTGTGGACGTCACGCGAAAATTAATTAAAGATAAATATAATTAAGTTATAAATGGCATCCGATTATATTTTCAAACCAGAAGGTGGTCTTGGAAATACACTTATTCAATTGACAACCCTTGATAAAAATACTACGAAATTGCACAAGTCTATTCAGGACTATGAATTTTCAAATTGTATTGTGATAAATGGTTTTGATATTGTGGATTACGATGGAATTCAACCGGATGTTGCCATATACATAAATAATAGCACTGTTAAATATATTCACCCAAAAATAAGGGAGATAATTAGACCTACGCCTTTTATGGAAAAGTTGATCCGAGATAATGCACATTTAATGGATGATGTCTGTTGTGGTATGTCAATTAGAAGGGGTTCTTACTCCGAAGATTCGAGACAGTACAAAGATGAACGCGATGAACAACCGCAATTTTACTTTTGTTCCGACGAGGGACTGAAAAAATTTAAAAATATCATAAAAAATGCACCAGGTAAAGTTTTCTTGTCCAGCGATTCGTCATCAACAGTCGAAATGCTGATTCAAGAATATGGAGAAAAAATAGTTAACATAGATCAAAAATTCGTAGTAAGTATGTCTCAAAATTCGGACGGAGAGCTAACATTAGAAAATTATCACAATATGTTTCTGAAATTTTTCTTATTTAGTATGTGTCCTCGATTATTCTTGACAGGAGGAACTACTGATATGGTTGGATTTTCTACATATGCTTATATAGCAGCAATTTATGGAAATAAACCGTTTAGTATAGTATTTAATAGTTAAGCACTAGAATTTATTCAGGAACTGGAAACGATACCTGACCGGCACGATGAACAAAATGGTCCACGCCAACGTGCGGCGGTTGGTCCTGCAGTCGCTCGGTACCGCGTCACCGGAGTGTGGCATCT